>Ga0206913_1035_pt1 | contig 35661 bp, 31 predicted proteins | sample Alteio_BWOrgHeat_72_FD_152942 | JGI IMG/M metagenome (GOLD analysis project Ga0206913, IMG submission 152942) | Enriched cells from forest soil in Barre Woods Harvard Forest LTER site, Petersham, Massachusetts, United States -... | ecosystem: Environmental > Terrestrial > Soil > Temperate forest >... | reverse complement strand
TGCGGCGTAGTAATAATAGATCTTTTGGAATTTTTGCGGAGACTCAACGATATACCGGCTTTTAAATTCATCACTAAATTCTTCCAGTATCGAGCCTGTAATCATTTTCATCTCTTCCAGCTCAGCTTCTTTTAACACGATCTCCTGCTGCCGGTTCTCAGTCCAGACTAACTCTCTGTTGAAAGCTGTGCTACTGACGTCTGCAGGCAGGAAACTGATGGAATCCAGACCGATTTCCCTGGCTGCGCGAATAATTTCCCGCCAATGACGAAAATTGAGCCGATGAATCACGGATCTTCCTGTAATTGGAAAATGAGGGTCGATGGACCGGATAGATTGAATGCCTGCTTTTAACTTCTTAAAAGCGCCCGGTATATTTCGTATTGTATCATGCAATACTTCGTTCCCGTCCAGTGATACAATGATATCATCCACCCATTTCACCAGAAGTTCTGCATTTTTCTGAACGGTCAGTCCGGTAGAAAGAAGGGTGATTTTTATCTGCTGGCTTTTTAATATTTCGCAGAATCTGAAAAAATGAGGGTTCAGTAAGGCTTCGCCACCCGACATAACCACCTGCCGGGTCTGATATTTTCTGAAAGTATGCAACAGGCCCCTGATATCCGATTCATCCAGTTGCCTGAGATTATGATTTCCCTTCCAGATATCGCACATTACACAGCGGCAGTTACAGGAACTATGTGGCATCAGGATAACGATCGGCAGGCTGCTGATCTTATCTGTTTGCAGCGTAAGAAACCGGTTATAGGTTTGATATAGTGATTGGATGGCCATTATTAAAATCCCTGAATTTCAGGTTGGCGATATTTCCACAATCGATGTAATAATTTTATTTCGTAGGGATATTTGTGTACGTTGATATTATACCGGATGCCCGCCAGCAGGTGCATCGCCTTCCTTTTGAACGAGTTCAAGCGTATATCCGTTATGGTCGGGTAATATCCGTTTAATACAGTCTCAAAGTTTTTGATTTTATCAATCATGCCCGGCGTGAGCCAGGGAGTCAACGGATTTTTCCGGAGATCAAAATTTTCCCAGGCTGGACTGATCCAGTCCTCCAGTTTTTCCGGAAATCTAAATCCCTTTGAAAGAGCATCATTATACAGATCGGAACCTTCGGTTGCCACGGGGCTGTAGGTATATAGAATAATTTCCGTATCGGGATTAATACGTTTTATCTTTTTTATAAAATTGATTTCGAAATCAATCTGCGCTTCAACTTCCGCAGGTGTTGGTGCCGGCATACCCAACACGAAAGAATATTCCGGGATGATGTCAAATTTTTTCATGCGGGCCGCAAATTCTTCAATCTGATCACCGTTTTGCGTGCCGCCCTTATCCATTTGCTTCAGTATCGCGTTGTTACCGCTTTCTGCGCCAAAAAAAATGATTCTGCAACCTGCCTCCCGTATCAGCGCCAGGGACTCGTCTTTGAATTTATGCATCGTGTCGATACGTGCCATACCCCACCAGCTCATTTTTTCCGGCAGTATGAGTTTTGCAAATTCCACTGTACGTTTCTCTGAGACGAAGAAATTATTATCGTGAAATTCTATCGCATCGGCACCCCATTTATCTTTAATGTATTTAATATCACGATATACTTTTTGAGCCGATTTTGCTTTCCAGCGGGCCTCATACGTTGGAACAACAGCACAAAACGAACAGGTAAAAGGACAGCCGATACTCGAATGATAGGCAAGTGTTTTATTACCGAGATAGGTTTTACCCAGGTATTTTTCCATCGGATAAAACCCGGCCAGTTTATCATAAGGGAGATCCGGCAGTTCGTCCTGCTCAATCAGATCCTCCTTTCTGGTCTTTATAATTTGATCGCCGGACTTATAAATCAGGTTTTTTATCAGCTCATATGGTTTATTATTTTCCAGGGCATCGATCAACTGCGGGAAACAATGATCGCCGGGTCCGTTGATCACGAAATCCACATAACCAGAATGCAAAACGGACTTATACTGATTCGTCGGAAAATATCCGCCCCAGATCATTGTTATCCCGGGGAAATATTCCCTGATTGTTTTTGAAAAAGGTATCGCCTGTTTCAGTTGCGGACCGGGCATGACCGTAAATCCAACATATTTGTAATTGCCCGTTTCCAGCCACTGCATGATCCTCGCCAACGGATCAATTTCCCGGTTTCCGTCAATGATTACCCAGTGATATTTGCCTTCTACGGAAGCGGCTATATTCAGGATGGAATTGGGTACACGATATTTGGCGTTGGCACTTCGCGGATTGAATAATAAAATACCAGTCATAGAAATTCCCGGGGCCTGGTGCCCCCCTCCACATGTGGATACGTCGGCCATCTTAAACTGGTTGCAAAAAAACGATATTAAATAGCAGAAATACAACCTGTTCCGCTGAAATCGCGTATTCATAGAAAGGAATGACAGGAATCCAAACGTCTGTTAACAAAATGATCACAACCTTCAAAGACTTTCTGTACAAAACCGGCCTCTCAAAATCTGAGCTGGCCCCTGAACAGGCATATGAAATCTGGTCGGCGGATTATGATAAACAGCCTGGCAATCTCATGCTTGATCTGGATGAAAGGATCTTTTCTGATCTCATTGAAAACATCGACCTCAGGGACAAAGAAGTAGCGGACATCGGCTGTGGCACCGGCAGGCATTGGCAAAAAATCTATTCAAAAAACCCTTCCCATTTAACTGGTTTTGATGTTTCGGGTTCTATGCTCGAACTGTTAAAGTGTAAATTCCCGTTCGCCCTGACGCAAAAAACCACCGATAATTTGTTGACGTCCATACCGGATTCCTCCATAGATATGATTATTTCAACCCTCACCATCGCTCATATTAAAAACATTGAAGAAGCAATCGCATCATGGTTCAGGGTTCTGAAAAATGGAGGTGAGCTGGTAGTTACTGATTTCCATCCCTCCTTACTAGCAAATGGCGGGAAACGAAGTTTTAGCCACGGGGGCAGGAGCCTGTCAGTAAAAAATTATATTCATTCTATCGGAAAAATAAAGAAAACTTTTTGTGATGCCGGATTCACACTGATCCGGGAAGAAGAAAAAACGGTGAATGAAGAAGTGAAGTCATATTACGAGACAAAAAACGCCCTGGCCGTCTATGAACGTTTCAAGGGCCTGCCTGTCATTTACGGATTATATTTAAGGAAACAACGTGCTGCTTAATCATTTATCCATCGTCCATTCAGAACAGCCGGTAAATATTGCTATTTACGGAGAAAAAATCATGGGTATTGGAACCGGTCAGGCACAGCCTTCTTCCGACCCCCTGCAGATAGGTTTCACTGATGCCATTGCCATTCCAGGACTCATCAACTCACACGACCATCTTGATTTTAATTGCTTTTCGGTATTGGGTAACAGAAAGTACGATCACTATGTCGAATGGGGAAAACATATCCATGAAGCCCACAAAGAAAATATCAGAGAAATATTAAGAATTCCCAAAAAACTGCGGTCGGCCTGGGGAATGTATAAAAATCTGCTGGCCGGTGTCACAACAGTAGTCAATCATGGCAGCAGACTTGATATCGAAAACCCATTGATCGACATACTACAGGAAACGCAAAATTTGCATTCAGTTGAATATGAAAAAAACTGGAAGTTGAAACTGAATAATCCTATGCATCTTCGGAAAGATTGTGTTATACATACAGGAGAAGGCACCAGTAAACGATCCGCTGATGAAATAGATGAGTTGATAAAATATAATCTGCTGAGAAGAAATTTAATAGGTGTACACGGCGTGTCCATGAACCCTGAACAGGCTAAACATTTCAAAGCCCTGGTATGGTGTCCCGAATCGAATAAAATATTGCTGGATCGTCATGCACGGATTCGTGACCTGAAAACAAGCACAACCATTGTATTCGGATCCGATTCCACTTTAACGGGCAGCTGGAATATCTGGAAACATCTAAGGCTTGCGCGCACATTGCAACAGGTTACTGACGATGAATTATTCGGAATGATCACTGAAACCCCAGCCAGATTATGGAATTTAAATAAAGGCAAATTACAACCTAAACAAGATGCAGATATCGTTGTGCTGAAAATGAAAAACAAATCATGCGGCACCAGTGAGTTATTCAGTGCAAATCCCGAAGACATATTGCTGATTGTTCATAAAGGGCAAATCAGGTTATTTGATAAATCATTACTTTCCCGGCTCAGGGACCTCCCCGTGAATCTCTTCCGGTATAATCAGGTAAACATCAATGGAAATACAAAATTCGTGGAGGGTGATTTGCCAGGACTCATTGGCGAAATCAGAAAGTATCAACCGAATATGCATTTCCCGGTAGAAGTTTTCGCAACGATTAATGAATCTCACTATGATTAAAGTTGTGGATGTTGTTTACCATCATCATAGTGAATTCAATAAACCCCTGCAGGTATTGGAAAAACATGCTCCTTCGCTGGGTTTCGCGGACTTCATACAGCAATCGATTCAGTTTATCTTCGTAAAACACCTGGATTATAATGGCATCGAGTATATCAATGGGAAGGCTTATGCTTTTTTCAGAAGCAGCAATAAGTTTTGGCATATCCCATTTAAAACCCACCGGTATATCAAGAGTCAACATCCCGACATTGTTTTGGTAGAGGGACTCGTGTTCCCTTTACAGTTAATATCATTAAAATGGACGATGGGGAAAAACTGCCGGATCATTGTTCAGCATCACGGGGAAAAACCGTTTGAAGGAATAAAGGGATTTCTGCAAAAAATGGCTGACAGGAATATAAATGCTTACCTCTTTACTTCCTATAGAAATGCAGCCGCGTGGATCAACAAGAAGATCATACGAAACCCATACAAGTGTAAGGAAGTGCTGGAGGCATCGACCAACTTTATTAGGAAGGATAAATTGAAAAGTCAGGCCAGACTCGGTATGTCCGGTACACATAATTTTTTATGGGTAGGGCGGCTGAATAAAAATAAGGATCCGCTCACCGTACTGAAGGCTTTTAAATAATATGGCCTTTATCATCCGAATGCCAGGTTGTATATGATATACCAGAACGAAGATCTGTTGGAGGAAATAAAGAATAAAGTTCTTCAAAGTATTGTACTGGAAGATGCGGTAAAACTGATTGGGAAAGTGGATCATCGTGAATTGCCGTATTGGTTTAGTGCAGCCAATTTTTTCATTTCCGGTAGCCTTTCAGAGGGCAGTGGTTATGCATTGCTGGAAGCCATGGCCTGCGGTTGTATACCGGTGGTTACTGCAATCCCTTCATTCGAAAAAATTACTGAAAAGGGAAAATATGGATATTTATTCCCGCCGGGAGATGTCGAAACCCTGGCTCAACTGCTTGAAAATCTACACACGCTGCCGATAGAAAAAGAGAGGTTGCGAATTGAAAAATACTTCCGCGAGAAACTCAGTTTTCAAAGTATTGCGGAAAGTCTGGGCGAGGTAATCAATCAGCTGTAAAGGGATAATATTTTTTTGCAGGTTTCTTCGATCGGATAAATCAATACTGAATCATGATTCAGCCGTTTATTTTCTAACAACTCCATCAGTTTTTTCTTCATTTCCTCTTTCGTTTTGACAATATGATGGTGGTCAAAATGGATAATCATCGGTTTACAATAGCTTATAACCTGGGTACCTGTATATAGCGCCTCTAATAAAACGACACCAAATCCTTCATAGGCGGAGGGATGAACCAGTATGCTGGATTCTCCCATGATAGCTAATATACTATTATGATCCAGTTCCCCGCGTAATTCGATCTGGCTGGTTAAATGAAAATCATGGATGAGTTGTTGCAACTTACTCCGTTCCGGTCCCTCACCACAAATTACTGCCCTGATCCCCGGATGAGATTCTGCGAGCTCTGCAAGCAGCATAATAATCTGGTCAAACTGCTTCAGCGGAATGAGGGAACCAACACCCAGAATGTCAATTTTTCTCTCCATCGAATGGGCAGGAAACGAGACAACATCAATCCCGGGAGGTATGGTAACGGCGGGTTTAATTTGGTAATTTATGTAATATTCATCCGCAAGAAAATCTGACAGGGCGATCAGTGATTCACTCTTCAGGCGCGTGATAAAAACATAGCGGTTATTTTTTTTTGCATCCTGACCCATTAGCCAGGTAAAAGATCGTGCGCCGTATTTCTTTGAAGCGTATTTGGCTAACAGCGCCGTCTCTCCCATCCAGAAACTCAAAATTCCCAATACCTGTCCCTCCCGGAATATTTTTTTCAGACGCCGCCATATCGTTCTCCATAAAAATAAACGTTGCAATCCACCTTTGTTTCTGCCGTTGAAGGCATGTACCTCAACACCATGCCATTCATAAACAGCTTCAAAAAACGGATATTGGAAAGCCAGGACTTTAATATTCAGCCCCGGATTAGATAATTTGAGATGTTTGACAAATGCCTGAGGAAAAGGCAGGCAGGTACTGTCTTCCACATTGGCTGGAAAACCAGGAATCAAAATGATCAGTGTTTTATTTCTCAGTGTCATCCAATTGAATTTTCTTATTACAGAAAGAAAATGCATCCGTATTATGCGTAATCAAAAGGATGATCTTACCCATATTTGCAAGCATCCGTAGTTGCTTCAACAATTCAATCTCCGCAGCCTTATCCAATTCACTGAATGGCTCATCTAATACGAGCAGGTCAAAATCTTTATATAAGGCACGAGCCAACATAAAACGCTGCCTTTGTCCCCCGCTTAAATTTTTCCCGTTTTCAGTTATGACAGTATCCAGTCCATCGGAAAACAAATGGGTCATTTGATCAATTCCCGTCAGGGTCAGGATATCATTCAGTCTTTTTTTGTCATAGTCAGATTCTTCGAACGTGATATTTTCCGCTACCGAGCCATGCAGGAAAAAATGTTGCTGCCTGATATATGAAATTCTCTTCCAGAATTTCCTTCTCGTTCCTGCATCGGCGATCAGACCATTTATATATATATCCCCTTTATCCGCTGATAAAAATCCCAATAGTAAATTCACCAATGTCGTTTTACCCCTGCCTGATATGCCGGATATCCCAATCATATCTCCTTTCTCCAGGGTCAGAGAAAAAGATTTGAGGAGGCTCTTCCTGCCAAAATCGAAATAAACATTTTCAAAACCAACGGAAGAAATGGAGGCAGGAATATTGGCCGTTTCCGCTGATGATCCTTCTCCGTTCGTTAATCCCTTCGTAGTATAATCATAGGTTTTAACCTGGCCTGCCAAATTGGTGATTTTAACGATACCGGGAATAATTTTATATGCCGCCACCATGAGGGCCCCCAGAGCTATTAAAGGGATCGAATGTTGATGAGAGGTAAGAAAATTGAACAGGATGAGCAGAAACAAACCAAAAACCGCAAACACCTCAATAAAACGGGTAGGCATATTTTGTATGGTCAGACGCTCAGAAAGATAATGATTGAGTTGAGACTGGAAACGGTGATACCGGTTCGTAAAGAAATTATTCTTCAAATTCAGGTTACTCTCCACGTACCCGGCCAGTGCTTCCTGCAAATGCTGCAAAGATTTCTCGCTCATTCTCTTTCCCTGCATACGGCCTTCGTGGAGCTTTCTTTTTATAAAAATGGAAATCAGGAAAACAGGTGGTACAAGGATCAAAATAAGAAGCGGTAACAATAAAGGATTAATGATCACGACCGCGAGGATGGTGATCAGGATCAAGACGGTTTGGCTGAAAATCTGTTGAAAACCGTTCAAAACATAATGACAGAATTCGATGGGCTGCTGGCTGATCCTTCTGTTCATCACAGAAGAATCCACATGAATATAATCGGTATATGGACCGTTCAGATATTGCAATAAATTATCCCTGGAAATCCGCGAAGCAACTCCGTAAACATAATTAAATTGTGCTTTTGAAATGAAAAACCCCAGGACGTTCTTTATCGAAAAGAGAAGTAAAAATAAAATGATGAGTAAGACCGGATGTTCATTGAAAAGGGCGGGTGAAAAATATTTTATTGATACCGGTACAGCGGATTGAGTATAAAAATTGATCACATAAAGCAATACGATCAGAAACACAATATCTAAAATACTGATGAAGACATCCGCCACCGTGAGTTGCCAAAGTCTTTGGGTCTCTCTCCGGCCGAGTATTTTAAATATATCCTTCAGAATCTGCTTCAAATACCTGATTTGACCATTAAATTACCAATTATTCATTCCACTTCCGGATAAGTAATACGAGTGATTGTATCCTCCGGTGTCAAATCATTTAAATATCTTAGCGACGCAAAAAAATCATATATATGTCCAATAAAATACTCCGGTTTTTTGTTGTCTTTTTTTCCGGCTTTATTGCTATTGGTTCTCAATCGCAAAATCTTTCCCCAAAAACTTCAGAAAATAAAGAATGGATAGCTAAGTCGAATAGATATACCAAAATATTGATTGATATCGACGAGAAGTATTCTCAGCTGATCTCCGTTGATGTACGGTAAGCCGTCCCCTTGAACAGGGCAACCAGTTCACTTTTTTCGTTCGTTGTACGCACATCGTAGATTCCGATTTTGTTTCCCAGGAAAACTTCAACCGCCTCCACCTGTAACAGTTCGCCCGTTGTAACCGGTTTAGTAAAATGCACAGAAGCATCCAGCGCCACGGTCAGATGGCCATATGAGTTACATGCGAAAGCGAATGCGGAATCGGCTGCCGCAAATAAAACTCCGCCATGAATACTATTGAATCCATTCATCATATCTTCAGTTATGCGGTATTGCAATTTGCAGTATCCCTTCCCGAATTCAGTAACCTGAAGCCCCAGCCATTCCGAAAACCGGTCCCTCTTTAGCATGATCTGTAAAACTTCTTCCGGAGAAATGATTTGCTCATCCATAAATAAATAATTTTTTTAGAAAACCGGGATGCCATTCATTGAACCTCTTCACTGGATATCTCTCCGTAATTCTATTCGCCCACATACGGATCTTTAATTTTTTCTTTTTTGTAACTGATGTTTGAAAATTTTACTTCGCACCGGTCTCCCGTGGGCGATTGCGCCAAAAATCCCAGCTTAAATCCTTTGCGCGCATCGAACTGCAAATGCCGAACGAGGAACCACCTGGCTCCGTTCTCCGAACAGTACAATGTAATAACATTGCCTGCCTTTGCCACTTTATAAAAAACCTTGTTTGATTTCATTTCTTCAGAGTTGCAATCATCCGAAATATCATTTGTAACCACGCTCACCACTCTTTTCGCCCCTGTATAATCTTTTTCAAAACAAAATTTTATCCAGTGCAGGCTATCTTGTTTAACCACCAGGGCTCCACCGTCCCATTTGCTGGCAAATGCATGTTCAATAGATGCGATCAATACAAAATTTTCATCTCCTTCAAATAAAAGTTTCGGTGCATTATCGGTATTGTACGTCACGTTGGGGTCCCGGAACATATCCGTTTTTTCTCCGGCGACGATCACAACGTCATTCCCTTTCACTGAGAAGGTTTTTGCTGAGTTCTCCCAATATAATCCGCGGGGTATTGCAGGAATCCTGATCGAATCCGGTTGCTGGGCATTCGCATGTAAACAGAGCAGAAAGGTTGCCATTAAGACGCAGAAACATATTTTCATGTGAATTATTTTCGATGTTTCAAGGGAATGACCAGTTTGAGCGCCGACCATTCTTCGTTCACTGAACAAACCTTTATATCTACCAGACCGGTTTCCAAAGCATAACTCCTGATTAAATCTTCCGATACATCTGATGATATTTTCGAAGACTTTTTTGGCCAGGAAACCCATATCATTCCGTTTTGTTCTATTTCTTTTTTTAGTAACGGCAGCAAACGATGGTACTCCGAAAATTCCTTTGTAAAGAAATGGATAAGATTTTTTTTCTTCCGCGGCTCGTCTGAAATCTCAATATTTTCCGGCCATTCTACAAAGAAGTCAAAATAGTTTTCAGGTGCATGAATTAAACGGATTCTGAAGTTTTCTTTGATCCCCAGTTTTTTTTCCAATGCTGTACCGGAATACCCCGATCCCAATGACCCGGCCATTTTATTTCATTTAAATTTTTTAAAATCTTCTTCCAATATCGCGTAGCCATAGGCATCTGCCCATTCACCCCGGATGGGTAAGGTTTTTCTTTTTATACCCTCCCTTTCCATTCCGGCTTTTTCAAGAACCCTGGCCGAAGCAATATTTCCTATCGCACAACCTGCTTCTACTCTGTGAAGATTCAATTCTCTGAACGCAAATGTCAACATTCTGTTCAGGGATTCTGTCGCAAATCCATCGCCCCAATTTGCAGGAAGAATTTTAAACCAGACTTCAGCGCTTCTGAATTTTAATTCTCTTAATTGTAATCCGATCAATCCCATCCAGTGGCTATTATTTCTGTTTTCCAAAGCAAATACAAATAATATTCTTGGCTGCTCACTTTGTGCAATGATCCATTCGGTCAATAAATATTCGGTCCGCTGGATCGTCTCAGGTATTCCAAGCGTATTATACTTGTCCGTCTCGGGGCGCGTAAGAAGGAAATGAACATCACTCAGGTCACCTAAAAACAGGTCCCGCATGACCAGCCTATCGGAATGATATATCAAGCGCTATATTTTAATTTCCCGACTCAAAAATATCTTTCAAAACCCGTTTTGCTGCCTGGAAACCGCACATTCCATGGACGCCACCTCCCGGTGGCGTGGATGCGGAACAAAGATAAATACCCTTTGCCGAGGTACGATAGGGCGAAAGTCTGAGCGCCGGTCTGGTAAAAAGTTGCCGGATATCCTGCACGCCCCCATTGATAGTTCCACCCACATTATTTGGGTTGTACGCTTCCATTTCCTTTGTGTCCATGGTATGTGCCGCTAATATTCTTTCCCTGAATCCGGGAGCAAACCGCTCAACCTGTCTTTCTATCGCCCCACGCATATCCTGTACTGATCCATTAGGTACATGACAATAGGCCCAGGCCGTATGTTTTCCCGCAGGTGTACGCGCCGGATCGAAAAGGCTTTGCTGGGCGAGAAGCACAAAGGGTTTTTCCGGATGTTTTCCATCCGCCGTGAGTTGTTCATTCAATGCGATTTCAGCATATGAATTGCCTAAATGAATCGTCCCCGCCGATGTGCAGGATACCGCTGTAAATGGTATCGGGGCATCGAGTGCCCAGTCTATTTTGTATACACCCATTCCGTACCGGTATTTCTTTAACTGATTCGCATAGGAAGAAGAGAACGCATGCCCGGCGATCTCCAGTGCCTGTTTAGGAGATAAATCCAGCACGACAGCCCGGGCACTCGGAAGATCCATTAATTTTTCTACGCGGAAACTGGTTTGTATTTGGCCGCCGATCGAAACAAAATAAGCAGATAGAGCATTTGCCAGTTGTTGCGTTCCGCCCCGGATGACCGGCCATCCTTTGCGATGGCCCTGGATCATCAACAAAACGCCTGCAGCAGAACTGGCAATTGCCGAAAAGGGAAGTAAACCGTGTGCTGCCATGCCCGCAAAGAGTCCTTTTGCTTTTTCCCCCTTAAAATATTTTCGGACCAGCATTTCTGCCGGAAGCAATGCCTTCATTCCGAAATTTGCCATAGCCAGCGGATGATGCGGAATCCGCAAAGGGCCCAGAACATCGGAAACAATCATTGGCCACTCATTCACCGGATTGGAAAACAATTTAATATAAGAATCGCCGTCAGTACCAAGTCCCGAAGCCGTATTGTGCAGGGAGGATTCTAATATTGCGGCTGTTCCATCATCGAAAGGGTGCGCTGCGGCGTATGCCGGGAAAATATATTCAAGCCCGAACTCTTTCAGCGGGAGACTTTCAAAAAATGGTGAACCGGCAGCCAGGGGATGAATAGCGGAGCCAACATCATGTATAAAACCCGGGAGGGTTAATTCTGCAGAGCGCATATTACCTCCGATCGTGTTGGCGGCTTCGATCAATAAAATTCTCAAACCGGCTTTTTGCAGAGTGATAGCCGCCGACAATCCGTTGGGACCAGAACCGACAACCACCACGTCATAATCAACGGATGACCATTTCATCCTTAAAGATAAACATTGATCAATCGATGTGTTTATTACTATAGCTGGAGGCTCGACGCGGGATGCCTTGGCTTTGGCCTTAGCCTTAGCCTTGCGCCTTAGCCTTATTATCGTTTCTCATAAGGCGGAGTCTTTGGTGCAGTAAATCCTTTTTTCTGTACTTCCTCCTTTATTTCAGCGATTGCACGAACCAGTTGAGGGTCGATCCCCCGGGCCATACTGCCCAGGTCCTCCCTGACTTCAATATCCGGATCCACTCCATGCCCCTCCTTGAACCATGTGCCATCCGGATTAATCATCCTGAAAGTTGGAACGGTTATTCCGCCTCCGTCAATCAGATCGGGCGCACCACTGATACCGATGAGTCCTCCCCAGGTTCTGGCACCGATCAATGGACCGAGGGCCTTTTTCCGGAAATAATCCGGAAACGCATCTCCCCCCGAGCCGCTCCATCCGTTAATGAGCATCACTTTCGGACCAAAATTCGAAAATGGGGGCCATGGCAGTAATTCTCCATCTCTTGTGGCCCAAAATGCCAAAGGTGTCCTGTTTAATAATTCTATAAAACGATCCGGAATCTGACCTCCATCATTAAAACGTTCATCAATAATCAAAGCTTTTTTATCCCATTGTGCATTGAATTGACGGATCAGTTCACTCTGACCATCGATGCCCGTGCTGGGTACGAATATATAACCCACTTCACCTTTTGTAGCTGAGTCCACCTGCTTTCGGTTTCCTTCGATCCATGCCAGATTACGCAACCTGTATTCATCAGTCATTGTTTGAACCACCACTTTTTTTGCGCCTTTCCAGGAAGGAGATGTGTTGTAAGTAAGTTCTACGGGCTTATTTGAAAGGTCCTGAAATAACTCGAAGGGTTCATGCGCTGTTGTCAAAGGCACACCGTTTACTGCCAGGATATAGTCTCCCTCCCTGATCATCACGCCCGGCTGATCGAGGGAAGATCTGGACTCAGCATCCCAGGACGCGCCACGTATAATTTGTTTTACTTTATAAAAACTGCCCTCAGCTTCCCAGTTGACTCCCAAATATCCAACGGTTGAATGTTTTTCCGTTTCCAGGTCACCACCTCCGTGATAGGTATGCGAGGAACTCAGTTCCCCGATCATTTCTCCAATGATAAAATCAACCTCTTCGCGTGTCATAGCCCCTTTCATCATCTTGGAATATCGTTCCTTCACGAGGTTCCAATCCACGCCGTGCATGGTAGAATCATAAAAAAAATCCCGCTCCAGCCTCCAGGCATCATTGAAAATCTGCTGCCATTCCCTGACCGGATCGACCAGCATTTTCATCTCTGCTATGCGTAATGGTTTTTCAAATTTTTGATTTTCCTCTCCCTTTACGATGGCCCAGCTATTGTCCCGATGCAACAATATTTTCGACCTGTTGGCGGAAAGCTGGAAGTCATCAACATTAGTCAGGATCGTTTTCACTTCCCGTTTGTCAACATCGTAATATTTAAGGATGGCCTGGGTTTCAGCAGAACCGGTACCCGGAGATTGTAAAAAATATATCTTGCCTTTGTCCGCATCCAGACTGATATAATGACCCGAAGGGATGGGCAGAATGACCATCCTGTATTCCAGACCATCCGGGTCAATATCAACAGCCTTCGCTTCTTCTTTTTTAGCTGTAGAAGCCGATCCCCCCGTGCCTTTCTTGTTTTTGCTGCTATCCGTATTTGTTTTTGCGGGTTCCTGTTTATCAGATTGAATGGCTACGGTATCATTCTTCGGGTATAATAAGGAAGAAGTTGATTTCTTTAGGGTAATGGCTGCAATTTGTGCTGCGTTCCCATAAATAAATGAATTATCAATATCGCTGTAAGAAGGATTGAATGACTGATTTGTCAACAGATAAATATATTTTCCTTCCGGATCAAACACCGGGCTACTGCAATCGTAATAACCGTTTGTGATCTGACGTTTCGAACGGTTGGCATAATCAAAAAGGAAAATGGCACCATGCAAGTTTTCAAGATCGCGGCTGTATGTAAACCAGCGGCTGTCTGAAGACCAGCTGCCCGTAAAGCCTTCTAAATTTCCTTCTGAATACCGGAGGGCCTTGTCGAGCTGTATGGTTCGGCCGCTGCTCAGATCATATATCTGAATGCGCATGGCCTTGTCAATAAACGCAATTTTTTTACTGTCGGGTGACCAGAATAACCGGTATCTGAACCCGGGCCCATAGGAAGTCAGTTTTTTTGTTTCGGCAGTGAACATGCTGCCGGATGAGATATACAATTCATATTCCCCGGACCGGTCGCTCCAATACGCTATACTTTTACCATCGGGTGACCAGGCAGGATAACGTTCAGCGATACCCGAAGTCTGGGTCAGATTTTGTACAAAGCCATTTTCTGCAGGCAGGGAAAATATTTCTCCCCGGGCCCCCATGAGTACCCGGTTACCATCCGGACTGATAAAACTTTGCTGTATCACTTTCTCAGTACTTACCCATTTCGGTTTGAGGGCGGTTTCGTCTGTAATGACGGTTACCTTTACTTCCTTCAGTTGCTGCGAAGCCAGTTGATAGAGCCATAATTTTCCGGCGGCTTCAAATACAATATCCTTCGGCCCCAGTGAAGGATAGTGCACATCGTAATCGGTAAAATGGGTAACCTGTTCAAAAGATTTAGATCCCATATCATACCGCCAGAGGTTCATCCGGAGGTCCGCTCCGCGATCGGATAAGAAATAAATATAGTTTCCGGTCCACATCGGAAACTCATCACCGGCCGTTTCCGAGCCAGAAATATTTTCTGAACTGAGTGTTTTAAAGTTGAAAATATAAATATCGGCCTTCCATCCGCCCCGGTAACGTTTCCAGTTCCGTCCGGCCTGCGTACGGAAAGTCAGGGCCATCTGGTTACCGTCGGGAGAATAGGATCCAAATTCCGCATAGGCAAGAGGTAATTTAGAGGCAGGGCCTCCGGAAACAGGAACTGTATAGAATTGGTTGAACCTCGCTTTCCCGCTTTCCCTGTTTGAAGCGAATAAAATATTCTTTCCGTCCGGCGTCCAGTCCACCACCCGGTCAGTATATCCATGCTCTGTCAGCCGAATGGGCACGCCGCCTGTAACAGAAAGCGCATAAGCATCCTTGTTGCCGTCATAGTTGCCGGTGAAGGCGATGGATTTACCGTCAGGTGAGAACTTTGGAAATGATTCCACGCCGGGAGGAGAGCTGATCTTAATCGCTTCACCGCCTTCCCTGGGTACCAGCCAAAGGTCGTTTGCATAGGAAAATACAATCTGGCTTTCCGAAACATCGGGATACCGGAAGAGTCCGGCGTCAATTTGTGCATTCAGTTTTAAAAGAATGAATATCAGCGTTATACTGCAAACTGCCTGTTTTCTCATAATCTAATCTTTGTATCGATAAATTTATTGAAATCTTCTAATAACAATCGTTAATTCCCGGGGGATTTCCTTTTCTTACAAATATGCATTGATTAAGGGGAAAAATCCCATTACACAAATATGCGGTCTTTAAAAAGTAAAAATGCAGAGTGTGTACAGAGCCTCTGTGTTTTTTATTTTGATTTTTTTTCTTCCGGTAACACCCCTTTTCAAACATCGGGTTCGTACATCCTTCTCTCCAGGTTGCTGTTGGCCTGCTGTTTTTCTGCTGAAGACAGCAGGAAAACAGCAACAAAGCAGCAAGCCAATAAGAAGTTGGAAAGAATCTGGTAGGGCATCAAAAGATCATTTAATGTTCAAAAAAATCATTAAGGACACTAAAAAATATTTTGCAGAGCCTCTGTACACACTCTGCATTTTCCTTTTTTGGAAACCCCATTTTTATGATCAAATGGGTTTTCGGTAAAAGAGACGATTGGCTGCGAAAAATAATCTTCCCAATCACACTGGTGATGCCCGCATAGACTTCTGTTGATGATTGTTGCAATTCACTGCCGGAGGTACACGAGCTTTAGGCAGGAGATAGTGGCGGGTAATTTCCGGCGGGCCTGTATACTCAATATTTTTTGATGAAATATATTAAATCAGCATAAATCCGCAGATCATGATGAATCTTTATTTTAAAGGATCCGCGTTTTTCATTTTTGTAGGAAATTTTGAAATGGACAGATAAATCTTTCAGGTGGGTAAAAAAAGATTCGTAACTGTCAATGAATATCTTAATTTCCTTTAAAGGTGCCAGGTAACTAATTTCCTTAAAAATAGAGAGTTTAGTGATGTCTTTCTTTCCTTCCAATCCCAGAATGGCTGCTAAGGGTCTTATTTTAAGTTTTAGCGCAGGAACGGCTCCAAGGTTTTTAATAACTAAAAAAACAGCATCGGCGTCAATCTCAAAATCAACGATGACAACGGCTTTTTTACTGATAAGCATTTTCATGATCTGTTTTCAAATCCGGTCTGGAGAAACAGACACAACTATGCTGTTCAGATCATCTTCCGGCTGACTGAAGCCGGGAACCAGATTTTACTATCGACTCTAACGCCTCACACATCCTGTTTATTTCTTCTTCGGTATTATAATAGTGAACCGAGGCCCTTACAACCGTGCTCAGACTGTTCCTGTTCATGTAAATCAATGTGGATTTGGCCAATCCTACAGATACATGGATCTTTTTTTCACCTAGTTCGGACTTAACATGAGAGCTGCCTACCCCATCCACAGTAAAGGTAACAATACCGGATTTTTGTTCCCCGTTATCATGAACGGTGATCCCATCTATACCTCCCAATTGCCGCCGCATGACGGCCGCCAGGAATTGTATCCGCTGCCAGATTCTTCCCACTCCGATATTCATTGCATATTCAACGGCTTTCCCAAGTCCCAGTGTAAGCGCACGGTTCTTTTCGAACAACTCAAACCGCCTGGCGTCGTTTCTTATTTCGAAGGCATTTTCATTTATCAATTGCGCCGTATGCCCATCCATAAAAAGTATTTTCAATGAATCCTGTATCTCTTTTCTGACATATAAGAAACCGGTACCTCGTGGAGCACGCAAATACTTTCGACCGGTCGTGGATAATATATCACAGCCGATTTCTTTTACATTGACCGGTATCTGGCCAACCGTCTGACAGGCATCCACCAGGTATAAAATATTATGTTTTCGTGCGATTTTCCCAATTTCAACGACCGGTACTACTACTCCCGCAGTGGAAGCGATATGCGTGATGGCGATCAGCCTGGTTTGCGCTGTAATGGCGTCTTCCAACGCCTGCAATGAAAAGTTCCCGTGCACATCATTTGGTATCACCTTTATTTGTATGTCATGTGTCTGTTCTGCGTTTAGAAAACCCAACAGGTTAGTTATATATTCCATTTCAGAGGTAATAATCACATCTCCCTTTTTAAATTCGATTCCGTTGAATGCAAGTCCCCAGGCCATACTTGCATTTTCCACGATGGCTACCTCATCTCTTTCCGCATGAATGAAACGGGCAATCAGCTGGTACACATTTTCCAGCTTTTCCCTGTACTTATATTCCATTTCATAACCTCCCAGTGTGGCTTCTTCATTTAAATAATGAATCACGGTTTCGACTACCTCGTCCGGTGGCAGCGATGCGCCGGCATTATTAAAATGGGTGCATTCAGATGTTCCCCTCGTCTCACTCCGGAATTTCTGAATTTCCCGTTCGCTGAATGTTTTGATCTCCATGCGGATTTTTATACAAAGTAAATGACAAAATCAACCGCAAAACAGATGCAGAATTACTAATTTTGAGCATAACAGTTAATATGGAACCGACGACAACCCCTGCCATCAGCGATTTCTTATATATACAGATCGCAACCCGGTTGGAAAATCAGATAAAACAAAATCTTTTAAAGTCAGGAGATAAACTGCCTTCGGTGCGGGCATTAAGTCAGGAGCAGGGAATCAGTCTGAGTACAGCATTCAAAGCTTATGTGGAGCTGGAGTCTCTCGGTATGATTGAAGCAAAACCAAAATCAGGATATTATGTCAAGATCCTGCCGGCAAGATTTGCGAAGCCCCCGGAAATTAAACCTCCGCTGAAAAAGCTCAGGCAGGTGAACGTAACGCAGATGATCGCCATGATTCATGAAAATATGCAGGAAGAAGGTGTATTACGTTTATCGATGTCTGCGCCTCCCATCAATCTGATCCCGCTGGCCAAATTGAGTAAGTCGATGGCAGAAGCAATCCGTAAAAGTCCCAATGGTAATATAAATTATGAAAATATACAGGGAAATATTTCCCTTCGAAAACAGATAGCCAAACAGGCTTTTAGCTGGGGAGGAAGTGTTACCGAAAACGATGTAGTGACCACACAAGGTTGCATGGAGGCGCTTGTATTTTGTTTGCGGGCAGTCACCCGGCCGGGAGATACGGTTGCCATAGAAAGTCCAACCTATTTTGGAATATTCAACGTAATGCTAAGCCTGGAATTAAATGTTTTGGAAATTCCGGTTCATCCTGATCAGGGTGCGGACATTGAATATCTAAAGAAGGCCATGGAAAAAGTGACAATCAAAGCCTGCCTTTTTGTAACCAATTTCAGTAACCCGGTGGGCAGTTGTATGCCCGAAGAAAAGAAAGAACAGCTCGTCCGGTTGTTGACAAAGAAAAAAATCCCATTGATTGAAGATGATATTTATGGAGAAATATATTTTGGAAAAAGTCGTCCGCGCACCTGCAAAAGCTTTGACAAAAAGGGTTGGGTCCTGTTATGCTCTTCTGTATCAAAAACATTAGCGCCGGGCTACCGGGTTGGATGGTGTATACCGGGCAGATTTAAGGATCAGATTATTCAGATAAAGAGTATGCATACGGTTACATCCGCAACGCCGACCCAGGCGGCTATTGCTCATTTTTTTGAAACAGGTCGTTATGACCTGCACATGCGAAACCTGAGAAGAGCATTGTATACCCAATGCCAGCGGTATATGCAGGCTATTTTGGATTATTTCCCGCCCAATACGAAAATGACGCGGCCCGGGGGTGGATATGTATTGTGGATCGAACTGGATAAGAACATTGATGCATTCAAACTTTACCAGGAAGCCCTCACGAAAAACATCAGCATAGCACCCGGACAAATTTTTAGTACAGACTCTCGTTTCACTCATTTCATACGCATCAGTTTCGGGATCAGCTTTGACGAAACCATTGATAAGAGTATTCGTGTTTTGGGAAATCTCATTAAGGCTCAGGCGAAGGCGTAAGGCCAAGGCTTAAGGCTAAGGCAAGGCCTCCACTCTTATACTCCTATACTCTTATACTCTTATACTTCTAAAGTTGTTGAAGTTTAGCAGTAAAGTGTCTCAGTACGGCCGCTTCCTCAACAATGCTCAGCCCCTTTATTTTATCTCTTGCATTAAAGACCTCAATGACCACTTCAGCAACGTAATCAATATGGCTCTGTGTATATACTCTTCTGGGAATGGCCAGCCGCACCAATTCAAGCTGAGCAGGAATGAGTTGTTTATTGTCATCATATTTCCCAAACATGAGCGAACCGATTTCTACGCTGCGGATCCCACCGTGCAGATACAAAGCGCCAACCAGTGCCTGACCGGGATATTGTGCAACCGGAATATGTGCAAGAAATTTTTTTGCATCCAAATATACCGCGTGACCACCAGCCGGCTGCATAATGGGAACACCGGCAGCTATCAGTTTATTGGCCAGGTATTCAATACTCCGTATTCTATATTGCAAATAATTTTCTTCCATTACTTCTCTTAATCCGATCGCAATGGCTTCCAGATCTCTTCCCGCAAGTCCGCCGTAAGTAGGAAATCCTTCCGTTATGACCAGCAGATTCCTGCATTTCAGCGCAAGTTCTTCATTCCGCATAGCGAGAAAACCACCGATATTGGCAAAAGCATCTTTCTTCGCACTCATGGTACAACCGTCGGCGTATGAAAAAAGTTCCCGGGCAATTTCAAATACGGGTTTGTTGTTATATCCTTCCTCGCGTAATTTGATAAAATAGGAATTTTCAGCAAAACGGCAGGCATCAATAAAAACCGGGATATTGTTTTCTGAACAAATCGTTCTTACAGCCCGGATATTTTGCATGCTGACAGGCTGACCACCACCGGAATTGTTGGTGACCGTAATTATACAAAGCGGAATATTTTCTGCACCCTTTTCTTTAATGATCTGTTTAAGTGCGACCAGATCCATATTACCTTTAAAGGGAGCCGGAATCGCCGGGTGTTTCCCTTCTTCGCAAATCAGATCGATACCTTCTGCGCCTGAGAATTCAATATTTGCCCGGGTTGTATCGAACAGGGTGTTACTCAAAAAATATTTCCCCTTTCCACCCAGGATGCTGAATAATATTTTTTCGGAAGCCCTTCCCTGGTGAGTGGGAATCACCAATGGCATCCCGGTGATTTCCTGAATGGTTTCTTCAAAACGAAAGAAACTCGGACTGCCTGCATAGGATTCATCACCATGCATGATTCCCGCCCATTGACTGCTGCTCATTGCGCTGGTTCCACTGTCCGTCAGCAAATCGATCAATACGTCTTTCGAACGGATCAGGAAGGGATTGTAGAAAGCATTCTCCAGAATGAGTTTTCGTTCCTCCACAGTATTGAAATAAATGGGCTCAACAGATTTTATTCTGAATGGTTCTATGATTGTTTTCATACAACAACATCATTTAATATGAATTTAAAAGAAAAAGGATGATTTGCAGAAATGTGCGGGAAATTCAGGAAGGACGACTGATGATATTTTTCCAGATCTGCATCGGGCAAAGATGGCAATTATGAAGCAGAAGAAAAAATTAAACCAGTATTGTTTCTTATTTTTATTAACCTCATGCAGGAAATACGGATGGAAAGTAAAAAACCGATTGCCGTTTCACGTTGGTACCGTCTGATACCGGTCGTTTTTATTACGTATAGCCTGGCCTATCTTGACCGCGCCAATTTCGGATTTGGTGCAGCCGGGGGAATGGCCGCGGACCTGCACATTACATCCACCATGTCCTCCCTGATGGGATCATTATTTTTTTTAGGATATTTTTTCTTTCAGATCCCCGGAACCATTTATGCCTCCGACAAAAGTGCAAAGAAATTAATATTCTGGTCACTGATCTTTTGGGGATTGTTTGCGATGGCCACCGGACTGATCAATAATATAAAAGTTTTACTTTTCATCCGGTTTATGCTGGGTGTTTTTGAAAGTGCCGTATTTCCTTCAATGCTGGTATTAATCAGCCGTTGGTTTACAAGGGAGGAACGATCAAGAGCCAATACATTATTGATGTTTGGTAATCCGGTAACCATTCTTTGGATGTCTATCATATCCGGATATTTAATTCAGGCGCTCGGCTGGCGATGGATGTTTATCTGGGAAGGAATTCCGGCGATCCTATGGGCTTTCTTCTGGTGGAAACTGGTGAATGACAAACCGGGTGAAGCTGCCTGGTTAAGCCTGGATGAAAAGAAATCACTGGCGAATCTGTTGCAGAAGGAACAACAAATCATCAAACCGGTAAAGAATTATGCCACTGCATTCAAATCGAAACTGGTTATACTGTTATGTCTTTTATATTTATTGTGGAGTTTTGGCATTTACGGATTTGTGATCTGGCTGCCTTCCATCTTACATGCGGCACCCGGCATTGGTATTGTAAAAACCGGTTGGCTTTCGGCCGTTCCTTATCTGATATCCATCATTGCCATGATCATTGTTTCTTATTTTTCCGATCGATCGTTAAATAGAAAAATGTATATCTGGCCATGCTTTCTACTGGGCGCAATTGCTTTTTGCTGTTTGTACCTGGTTGGATTAAATCATTTCTGGTTGTCATTTTCCGTGCTAAGCCTGGCAGGCGTGACCATGTATGTGCCCTACGGTCCATTCTTCGCTCATATTACGGAAATATTGCCAGCCAATATCGCGGGAGGGGCCATTGCCCTGATCAATAGCTTCGGGGCACTGGGTGCATTTGGAGGCTCTTATCTGGTTGGCTATTTAAACGGAAAAACCGGCGATTCCGCCACTTCCTATCTGGTCATGGCAGGATCGCTTTTACTTTCTTCAATTGCAGGAATGATCGCAGTAAAAGAACCCCGCAACCTGCTCTCTATTTCCAAAGCCAAACTTTAACTCGACTGACTACCGCAAGAAAACCCCAACGAACCGTTGGGAAGTTGACAGGCTTATAAAAACATCAGTCAGTCATTTTTTTGTAAATCAATAGTAAATTAATATTTAATTAATGGAATGGTAAAATTCGGGTTAACCGGGGTTATTATTTTTACTGAAAGCCGTTCCAATGTCGTTTATTGAGTGGATTGAACATGTTGACAAGATTGCATTTACGATCATCCAAACCAAATTAAGTGCGCCATGGCTGGATGGCATCATGCTGATGCTCCGAAATCCATTTACATGGATTCCTTTATATATTTTCATATTGTTTTGGGTTCTGAAGTTTGACAGGGTCGTGACACTGAAATTTATTTGTTTTTCAATTGCGTGTTTTGCCATTACGGATTATAGTACCGCTCATTTCTTTAAACCATTTTTTGAGCGTCTTCGTCCGTGTTATGATTCAGATACCGCAGGAATCATACACGGCATAATAGGTTGCGGAGGAAAATATTCTTTTCCTTCTTCCCATGCCGCGAACCATTTCGGTCTGGCCAGTTTCTGGTATTATTCGATTTATTTGCTTACAACTCAAAAATGGCGCTGGCTCTGGATATGGGCCTTCCTTATCTCTTTTGCCCAGGTATACGTCGGTCTTCATTTCCCGCTTGATATTGCAGGCGGCGCTGTTCTGGGAATAGTTACCGGGCTCGGACTAGCCAAATTATTCCAGGCCTGGATTGGTTTGTTCCCGGTTAAAGCTTCAAAAAATTCTTCTCTAAGTTTGCATTAGGTATTTAAATATCTCTATGGGAAGCGCATATGAAAAAGCAATTTTCCATACCAGCTGGAAAGCTTGGCTGGACAAATGGTTTTACTGGCTTTTGCTTTTGGGGGTTTTTGTAAATGGCAGCGGTTTATTACTGCCAGTGATGGAACCGGATGGAGCACTATACGCAACGATTTCCAAAACCATGGTTTTGTCAGGTGACTACATTAACCTGAAGGTCCAGGGAAAGGACTGGCTTGACAAACCACATTTTCCCTTTTGGATGACGGCTTTGAGCTTCAGGTTATTTGGAATAAATGGTTTTGCCTATAAATTGCCCGCGTTTTTATTTTGGCTTGCAGGGGCATATTTTATTTTCGCGTGGACAAAAGAACTTTATAATGTACAAACAGCGAGATTGTCCGTGTTGGTATATCTGGCGGCAGAACACCTGATCATTTCCAATAACGACGTTCGCGCAGAGCCATACCTGACCGGGCTCATTGTTGCAGCCACTTATTTTTATTATAGAACATATAAGGAGAACAAATCGATATTTATTATACCGGGCTCCTTATTTCTCGGAGCAGCTGTAATGACAAAAGGGATATTTATCGCAGCTATCGTAGCGTCCGGATTTATTGCTGAGTGGACAATTAAAAAAAAATGGAGCGAATTCTGGAATCCACGATGGTGGCTGGCAATCACCCTGCTGATCCTTTTTATAATGCCGGAATTGATTTGCCTGTATATCCAGTTTGACCATCATCCCGAAAAAATATTGTTTGGTCAAACACATGTCTCCGGTATTCGTTTTTTCTTTTGGGACAGTCAGTTTGGCCGTTTTTTAAATACAGGACCCATCAAAGGGGAAGGCGACATTTTGTTTTATACACATACGCTGATGTGGAGTTTCCTTCCATGGTCGGTTTTTGTTATTCTGATGATGGTGTCGCGGATTAAAAAATTTGGCAGGCCCGCGGATTCAAATACGGATTATATAAATCCGGTTATTTTCGTAACCGGATTTATTATATTTTCCTTATCTCAATTTCAACTGCCCCATTATCTGAATATCCTGTATCCATTTCTATCCATCATGGTGTCTGCTTTTCTGACAAACCTGGATGAACAGGTTTATCATAAAACAATATTGTATGTTCAGAATATCTTATACTGTCTATTATTCTCTTTCGCCATCGTGCTGGCGATTATTTTCGGATTGCATAATTTGTTACTGACAGGTGCCGTACTCGCGACGCTGGCATTTTCCATTTACCGCTTTTTCCCGGGGAATCAACTGGTAAATATTTTCGGAAGATCTTTTTCAGCTGTATTGGTCTTAAGCCTCTTCCTGAACACTTTGTTTTATCCTGAAATATTTAAATATCAATCGGGCATGAAGGCGGCTACTTTCATGAAAGAAAACAATCTGACCGGGCCCGTATATACATTCAGGGATTTGATTCCCGAATTTGCATTTGAATTTTATTCGGCACAACCGGTTTACCTCATAAAACAATCTGAACTGTATACCCTGAAAGGAAATATCCGGGTTTTTGCGCCAAAAATAAAAATCGATTCGCTGCGTAATGAAGGTTTCATGATACAGGATACGCTGACATTCCCGCATTTTCATATCAGTAAATTGAATGGAACATTCATTGACAGCCACACCAGGGCTCAGGCAGTAGACTCTTCGATGCTCGCCACCATTTTGCCAAAAAGGATTTGATTTGAAAGTGCGTGACGGAAATCAACAAACTTATTATATCCACCTGTGAATGGGCCTGGTCAGACAGGTGGGACCACCTCCTCCTTTTACACTTATTTCTTCGCCCTGATATACGCTCACCAGACAACCGGCATTTTCCAATTCAGCTTTTATTACCGGGTTGCCTTTCACCATTATACATTCCCTGGGTGCCATTGTCAATACATTACAACCCATCGAATCAAATTCCTCATCGGTCACTTCGAGCAACTGATAACCGCGATCCAGCAGATAGTTTCGGAATACAATGGGCATCAAAGGGGAATAAACGACAGCCAGATGAGTGTCCACAGGACTTAAAATAGACATCAGATGAAAAACATCGGCCTTTCCTTTATAATGTGGCAGGTGAACTACGATTACTTCAACGCCTAATGGCTGTAACAATGACTTCAATTGAGTGATCCCTTCCTCATTCGTACGATACGTATGGCCGACAGCCAGCGTGTGCTCATCAAGCCAGGCGACATCTCCCCCTTCCACGGTTCCCGGTGCGATAATGGTTCCCAGTATAGGGATCGATTTTTTTTCAAATGCATTTTCTTCTGCAAGCGGTTCATTGATTCTGCCCGTCTTTCCCATATTACAAATAATCATCCCTTTGTTTGTTGCAATGGATGCATCGCGGCAATAGATAGAATCCATATTTACCGATGAGTCCTCGGGAAAAAAATGTAATTCAACCCCATGATTTTCTATTAAACTTTGAAAGAATTTATATTCCTTTCGGGCATCACCCATATCAGGTTTGCCGATATAATTCAGGGATCGCCAGTATTGTTCAAGATGAGAATCGCTGATAAATGCCTGTTGCACATTTTTTATGAACAGGGATTTTATTTTCCCGATTTCTGAATGACAGGTATAATTCATATCAGGGTTTTTTATTCCATCGAATGATAACATAAAAAGGAAGGCCCGCGAGTATTAAAAGAAACCCCCAATAAACAATTTCCTGACCCGATCCCGCAACCGCCCAGATGCAGAACAAAAAAGACAGTGATGCAAGTATAATGGAAGCCGTCCATCCTCCCGGTTTTAAATATCTCTTTTCCATGCGTATTATCATATAGGCGGCGGTTGAAAACAGATAGGGTACCAGAACGGTTAAGGTAGTCAGCATGATCAAAAACTTAAACTGCTCAACCAGGCCTTTCGTATAATTCATTGACATGAGGAGTGAAATCAGGACACTTGAAATAACAATACCCATAGCCGGAACCCCTTTTTGATTCAGTTTACCAAATACCCGGGGGAATAATTTGTCTTTCGCGATGGCGTAGGGCATTTGTCCCTGAATCAAAATCCAGCCATTCAATGCACCAAAAGCGGCAATCGCCACACCGGCACTAACCCAATACCGCGCACTGCTGCCCCAGATGATAACGGCAGCATCTGCATATGGCGTTAATGAGTGTTGCAGATCTTTTCCGGGAATCATACCCATAATACTCACACAGCTGATGATATAAATAAAAGTTGTCAGCAGCATACCCAGCATGGTGGCCCTGGCAATAGTCTTTTCCGGATTGGCAACGCTGCACGAAGGCACGGTAGCACATTCTATTCCAAGAAATGCAAAAAAAGTGTATGCTCCTGATGTCAATATAGCTGAATAATTACTTACCCCGGTTGAATTAAAAGGCAGAAAATTTCTTACATTAAAAAAAAATAAACCGCCGACAGCAACCAAAACCAAAGGAACTATTTTAAGTATCGTGGTGACCAGTTGCAATTTTCCGGTTGCCACAATGCCCCGCGTATTTACCCATGTCAGAAACCAGATCGCAGCCAGCCCGGTGGCAACTGCAAGCAACGCATTGGTTGCCAACGCCGGAAAGAAAGTGCTTAATGCGCTCACGAAAGAGACTGCGATGGCCGCATTGGTACACCAGGTAGAAATCCAATATCCCCAGGCGACCAGGAAACCTGCAAAGTCACCCAACCCTTCCCTGGAATAGGCATAAGGACCGCCATCAGCTTTCGGAAGCATTTTGCTTAAATTACTGAAAATCTTCGCCAGTAAGAAGGCCCCGAGAGAAGAAAATACCCATCCTAATAAACTGATACTGCCATAAGCAGCAAGGGCAGCCGGCATCAGGAATACACCGGCGCCGATCATATTTCCTACAACGAGCGATGTAGTCGTCCACAAACCTAGTTTATCCTTTTGCTTCAGGGCATCGGCATCAGCCAGTGGGGTTAACATAATGTACGGTAAGATACTATTTTATCACTTCCTCCAGACTGTTTGCCGATGACCTCATTCTTTAATATTTAAATGATTTATCGGGATGCGGAGGCGCCTGCGGTACATCCCGGGGATCGCCTTCAGGACCATAAACGCCTTATTCTGCCGCGCTGGCATTCCCGTATCACCGGGTTGTACCCTGTATAAAATCCGCCACTGTTTTCTTGAACAATATAAGTGATGCGGGATTTACATACATCATATGTCCCGCCTCAAAATACTTCATACTGATATTATTTTTTATTTTCTTCTCCAGAGCCAGATGATCGAAAGTATATTCCGTAGCATAGAAAGGCGTGGCCAGATCGTAATAACCATTCAGCACCAGGATCTTTACATTTGGATTCTTACTCATCAGACTGGCAAGGTCTTCACCTGTATTGGGAAGATACAGACCACCATTGTCACCGTTTTTCTTCCGGCTGAAATCCCATTTGAATCCTTCGGTGTTATAGGCGTTTATTTTGTAATTCAGGCTCTTGTTTACTTTCAGCTCGGTATAAAAATAATTCATGAAAGAAGCTATATAAGCCGAACTGATTTGTGTGGACTGCGGATCGTCCTGTGAATTTTCACTCAGGAGGTCCCGGTTGATTCCCTTATAACGTGCGTCCAGCCTGCCTACTGTCATGTGCTCATTTCGCAGCAGTTCATCAGTGAAGACTTCTTCACGAAGCCGTAAATTGCCTTTGCTCCAATAATCCTTACTGACGCCTGTATAATTCGAGAGTTTTACAAGAACCTGATCCTTTTCTGCATCACTGAGCGCATCGCCCTTGCTGAGTGCTGCTGCATACTCACCGGAAGCAAAAGTCCTGACTTCTTTTAAAAATGATTCAAGCCCGTCGGGTGTATTGGGAATTTTTTTATGATACCATGCTACAGCAGCATAAGTGGGTAAATACAATTCAAAAGAAAGATCATCCTTGAAGGTGAGTGTATGAAAATCGAGTACGGATGAAACCAGGATCACACCATTTACCTGAATGCCCATGCTTTCAAAAAGATAATCCGAAACACCCGCTGATCGCATGGTACCATAACTCTCTCCCAGTAAATACTTAGGTGAATTCCACCGGTCGTTGCCCGTTATATATTGCTTAATAAACTGGCTGACGGATTTGATATCCTGATCGACACCCCAGAAGTCCTTTACGGTAGCCTTACCGATGGGATGACTTAAACCCGTTCCCACCGGATCGATCATAACCAGATCGGTTACATCGAGAATGGAATTTGTATTTTCTACTGTTTTATATGGGGCCGGGGCTGTGAGGCCCGCATCGTTGGTAACAACCACACGGGGGCCCAACGCACCCATGTGAAGCCACATAGATGATGAACCGGGGCCTCCATTGTAAGCAAAAGTAATGGGTCTGTTTCCCGGATCCGGTTCTCCGTCTTTTATATATGCCGTAAATCCCAGGAGCGCAACAGAATCTTCCTTTTCATTTTTTAGAAGAACGGTACCTGCCGTAGCAGTATAATGAATGAGTTTGCCCCCGATAGTTGCCGAGTGCTTTGTTATTGAAACTTCGGGACTGGCGGAATCTGATTTCAGCGGAATCTGGCCCGCAGGTATCTGGGCAATACCAGAAGCTGCAAAACAGGCAGCCAGATAAGTAGTAAGAATTAGACCGGTTAATTTTCTCATGATGAGCAGTGGTTAAGTTTGAATGTAACCCATTTTCTGAATATTTATTATTTCCGATTGACAGAATGCATAAGCGGCAGAAATTGCTATGCGAAAGGCAGCAAACGGATTAACCGGAAATGTCCTATATCGCCCCTCTCACTTGTTATCTTATTATAAACTCAATTTTTTAACATTAAAGACATATTATGCGAAAATTAATCGTATTTAATCACATATCCATTGACGGTTATTTTACCGGTGAGAACGGCGATTTCAAATGGGCACATACTGGAAATGATGATCCGGAATATGCGGCATTCGTGGCAGGAAATGCCAGTGGAGAAGGTCAGTTATTATTTGGCAGAGTCACCTATGATCTGATGGCCGGGTACTGGCCCACGGCGATGGCGGAACAGCATGATCCTGTTGTAGCCAAAGGAATGAACAATATGCAGAAAGTGGTGTTTTCAAGAACCATGGAAAAGGCATTGTGGAATAATACAAAACTGATAAAGACCGATATCGTATCAGCAATTCGAAAAATGAAAAATGAATCGGGACCCGCAATGGTCATTATGGGAAGTGGCAGTATTATTTCCCAACTTGCCTCTCAGCAAATAATCGATGAGTACCAGATCATCGTAAATCCCGTGGCGCTCGGCAATGGAAGGACCATGTTCGATGGTATGAACAAAATGCTTTCATTGAAACTGATGAGCTCAAGGATATTCCATAACGGAAAAGTTTTTCTGTGTTTTGAACCCGGTAAGTAATGAATGAACGGACAGGCTTTTTTAATGATGTATAATTGAAGTAGCAGGAAATCATCCGGATTACGCTAATTTTATTTTCATCATGGACTTTAAAAAAGAAGCGGCCCGGATTGCCAGTACGATTGTAGAAGACAATACATCAGTAGGTTTGGGTGACGGATCTACTGTTCGTTTGCTGGCAGAATATCTGATAGAAAGAATAAATGCAGGTTTAGAGATCAGATTGTATACCTCATCTCTTCAAACACTGGAGTTTCTTCAGCGAAGAGATGTATTGGTAAATGATATTTCCGGCATAGATACACTCGATATTTATTTTGACGGCTGTGATCAGATCGATGGCAATCTGAATGCTTTGAAGAGTGGATCAGGCATTCATACGATGGAAAAATTACTGGCTTCCATGGCAAAAAAGTTCGTCATTATAGGCGACGACTCGAAATTTGTTCAAAGGCTGGATCCTGCATTCCCTTTGGTATTGGAAGTTCTTCCGTTAGCCATGGCATATGTTCAGAGAATCATGTCATCATTATATCCTGTATCTGTACTTGCCATACGTTTATTACCAGATCAGGAATATGAACCTGTACTAACAAGGAATGGAAATTTCCTGTTGGACTGCCATTTTCATGAATGGCCCGAACTGGAAAATCTTCAGGTTCAGTGCAAAAAAATTACAGGAATTGTTGAAATATCTCTTTTTTATCAGTTGGTGAATGGGGCCATTATCGCCGGTAAGGATGGCATATCCCGGTATGAAAGAAGAAATGGCCGGATCCATCTTCTTTAGACAATTTAAAAGTTGCATACTTTCGTTGTCAAATTAAATCGGAAATCCCGGGAAGATGAAAATATATAACACAACGACAGGAATATTTATAGAATCCGAAGGAAGTATCTTTCTGTCTGAATACGTGTCCTGGGACTCATTTATAAACCAACCTGATTTGTTCAAATCAGTATGGGAGGGACTGTCTGAAAAAAAACCCCTGGGAAATAAAGATATATTGAATGAATTGGTCATTCAGGCCCCCATTCAAAGTCAGGAAATTTGGGCGGCGGGAGTTACTTATACGAGAAGCAGGGATGCGCGCATGGAAGAATCGAAAGATGCGGGTGGCGGAAGTTTTTACGACATGGTATATGATGCCGTGCGTCCTGAATTATTTTTTAAGGCAACACCTTATCGCTGTGTCGGAACGGGTGACAAAGTCAGAATCAGGAAAGATTCTACCTGGAATGTGCCTGAGCCGGAACTCACATTGGTAATCAATAATACTGGAAATATCATAGGATATACTATAGGAAATGACATGAGCAGCAGGAGCATTGAAGGTGAAAACCCGCTCTACCTGCCACAGGCAAAAAGTTATGATGGCTCTGCAGCTGTCGGTCCCTGCGTGTATATATCAGCTGATCCTATTTCTCCCGAAACGAAAATCAATATGCAGATTAACAGATGGGGTACAACCATGTATGCTGAAGAAATTTCAATCAGCAAAATGAAACGGGGACATGTTGAACTGGTAGAATTCTTATTCCGCGAATGCACCTTCCCTTTCGGTTGTTTATTAATGACAGGAACCTGCCTGGTTCCCCCAAACGACTTTACACTTCAGAGCGGCGATGTTATTGTCATTCGTATAGATCATATCGGGGAACTTAAAAATACAGTCGCCTGATGGAAATTATACCTTCACAAATCATAGGATATCGCAATGTGCAATCGAACGGTGAAATATTCCATGGATTTGATCCGTACACGGGCAAGCCACTGTCGCCTGCGTTCAGAGAAGCAACCAAAACTGAAATAAATGAGAGCATAGTGCTGGCTAACAGTGCCTTCGCATTGTACAGGAAAACAAGCTCTGCTCAAAGGAGTTCGTTTTTGGAAACGATTGCCAGCAATATAGAAGCGTTGGGAGATGATTTACTAAAAATAATCAATGAAGAAACTGCCCTGCCATTAACAAGACTTACCGGAGAAAGAGGCCGGACAACCGGTCAGCTAAGACTGTTTGGCCAACTCTTGCTTGACGGAAAGTGGAATAAAGAAATTATTGATGAACCGTTGCCTGACAGAAAACCGGTTGCGCGTCCCGGAATGATACAAATGCAGGTACCCATCGGCGTTGTAGCTGTATTTGGTGCAAGTAATTTTCCCCTGGCATTTTCAGTCGCGGGTGGTGATACGGTATCCGCATTAGCATCGGGTTGCCCGGTGGTATTCAAAGCACACCCTGCACATCCGGCGACCTGCCAGTTGATTGGCAATGCGATTGCAAAAGCTGCTAAGGAAACAGGAATGCCCGACGGTACTTTTTCCATGCTACACGGATTGTCAAATGAAGTAGGCGGTGCACTGGCTACCCACCCACTGATAAAAGCAGTCGCTTTTACGGGATCTTTCAAAGGAGGAAAAGCATTATACGATCTCGCGGCAAGAAGACCTGAACCCATTCCTGTTTATGCCGAAATGGGTAGCGTGAATCCAGTTTTCTTTTTACCGGAAGCAGTCACACTGGGTGCCAAATCACTGGCCCTGCAATTTGGTCAATCAGTAACCATGGGCTCGGGACAATTTTGTACCAATCCCGGCTTTTGTATTTTAATCAATAATGAGGACAGCAAATTATTTATTCAGCATGTGGCCGATGGATTGTCTGCTACCCCTATTCACCCGCTGCTCACAAAGGGAATAACGGACGCATATAAATCGGGACTGGAGAAACAGCATAAAATGGGAGGTGCTTCGATTCAAACCATAACTGCTGAAACGGATATCAAACCAAGTATCATAACGGTTAGTGCCAAAAATCTTATGCAAAATCCGGAATATTTTGAAGAAGTTTTTGGTCCGTCTACCGTAGCCGTATTGGCGGATAGTTTCGATGAAATGTTCCGCCTGGCAGAAGTAATGCCCGGTCAGTTAACCGGAACCATTCATGCAGCAGAAAATGACTACACGACAGCAAGAGAGCTAATAGATCTTCTGACTCAAAAAGTGGGCAGGGTAATTATGAACGGTTTCCCCACCGGAGTGGAAGTTTGCCATGCCATGGTACATGGTGGACCCTATCCGGCTACAACCGATAGCAGGGTAACTTCAGTAGGAACCGGTTCCATTTATCGCTTTACCAGGCCCGTTTGTTATCAAAATATCCCGCAATCCCTTCTGCCCGTTTCCAACATATAGACTTTACAACATAATATACTGATATTCACCATTTTATGGGCACGTTGTTTTCCTTAGTAAAAGCCCCTAGGATCAGCCGGCAGAGGGTATTATCTTGGGCTCCATACGAATTACAGCAGCCGGAAAACTGAAAAGCCCAAACGCCCAACCCCCCGGTATACGCTGACTGAATCCTGCCAATACTCCTATGTCTCACTTTTCTTGTTCCTAATCCAATCCCTCAGGGACGGCATTGTTTTTACCTAAAACTAAAACGATGTTGAAAACTCAATTTGTGAAGGCATTCTATCTGTGCAATGCTTTCTTACTGATCACGACTTCAATTACCGTAAGCCCGTTATCAGCCCACTCTTTCCATGAGTCCAGGCTGCCGGCAAAAGAAACGGAACCAGCGTCCGATAAGCCCGTAATAAGACTGAATAAAAATGGAGCTTTATTCGTTAAGAAATATATTAGGAATAGTAAAGAATGCCTCGTCAGAGTCAAGAAACGAAGTGTGGTTCCTTTTTCAATTATCGATTCAGTACTTAATATATATCATCTACCTCTCGAATTAAAATATCTCGCCGTTATTGAATCTGAACTAAAGCCATCTGCACTAAGTCGTGTAGGTGCCCGTGGCCCCTGGCAGCTAATGCCGGCCACCGCGCAGGTTTTGGGTTTAAAAACAAGTCATCAAAATGACGAACGTACCAACTACTATAAAAGTACGATTGCAGCAGCCAGATATCTGAGGGATCTCTATGCGCAATTTAATGACTGGCTATTGGTACTGGCGGCGTACAACGGTGGTCCGAAGCCGGTTTACAATGCCATTCAGAAATCCGGCAGTAAAAACTTCTGGGTTCTGCAGAATTACCTTCCGGCAGAGAGCAGAGATCATGTTAAAAAATTCATTGCGACCCATTATTATTTTGAAGGCCGGGGAAGTGAAACAACATTAACAAGAGCAGAAAACCTGGAATTTAAAAAAATGGTGAAGGAATTTGTGAAATCAAATCAGGTTCCGAAAATCCACGAGATAATCAATCCCAATCCATTCATAGCAGAAGAGAAGCAGGCAATCCGTTTCGACATAAACCAATTATTCGGATTTAAAATCGATTCGAAAGCAAATAATCCTCAGAATAATATAACCACGGTCAATCAGTTAGAAACTTCAGATCAAAAATTCAAAAGACTTATGAGACAATCCCAGGAAAGTCTGAACAGGGCTAAAAAAATTATTTAATTATGAGACTTCAAAGGATTTGTTTATTTTTTCCAGTCCGGCACACAGCATTCAGATGGCTATTTTGTTCAGTGCTTTTTCGTTACCGGTGAATTTGCGATTGCGAGGATATTTGTAAATTAGTGTATGAATGAAATATTCCTGGAAGGATTTAAAAGATCCCTGTCCCGGGTTGAACCGCCGGAAGATTTTTCGGCACAGGAAAAAGCACTCTGGTTTGCCGGCCGGGGAAATTGGGAAAAAGCACATCTGATCGTTCAGGATTTGAACGATCCGCTTTCATACCACATACATGCTTTCCTTCACCGGCAGGAAGGGGATCATTCAAACGCCAGCTACTGGTATCATAAGGCAGGTGTTAAAATGCCGGATATATCACTTGACCGTGAATGGGAGGAAATAGTTTCCAATCTGAACATTAATAAATAGCCAGCATTCTTCCCGGAGAGTTTAACTACACCCTGACTACATCAGATTCGGAAAAGAATGTAGCGGGGGCATTAACGTTGTGCATTAAGATAATCCGCAGGAATGAGACCGAACTTCTTTTTAAAGCATTTGGTGAAATAGGAAGGACTGCTAAAACCTGTTGTAAACGCGATTTCCGATATATTGCCAACTCTTTTCTGTATAGATTTCAAAGCCTCTTTTAACCTGTAATCTTTTATAAAAGTATTTGGCGACTGTCCGGTGAGTAAAATCATTTTACGGTACAGCTGGGATTTACTGCGACCGAGCGGTTTACAAAAATGATCCACTTTCAGGTTTGCATCGTTCCACACTTTATCCGTATAATCCATTAATAGCGTAATGAATTTCTCGTCTGGCTCCATAAGAGATGTTATTCCCTTCCCTTTGATAAACGTATTTCCATTCTCGCTTTTGTAAAGTTCCTTTACCTCAGCGGAAACAACGATTTCGCCCTTTATAAGCGTAGCAATCCGTTCAGCCAGTTTAATGCTATCCTCAAAAATCAATTGTTTTTCTGTAACCGGCACACCGGCACTTAACCCGATTTTGATATTCATTTTGTCCTTCTTCTCATTCTTCATGAACTCCCTATTCATTCGTTGAATATCCAAAGCTGCGTGCACTGCGTTCGTGACCGATTTAAAGGAAATCAGATAATAATCATCCGTTTGTCTGACTAAATTTCCTTCATGCGAATGCAGGGTTTTCTGAATATTCTGGTCAAATTTTTCGAATGAAGTTTTGAAGGGCCGGGAATCTTTCCTGAGTGTTATCCGGTTTAAAGAAATGACCATGATGGTTCTGAAAGCCGGATCATTGATAATATTTAATCCCGTGTCCCGGGCTCTTTCAGGATCCTGAATCCGACCCAAAAAAGATTCCACTATGCTGGGTTCCACTTCGATGATGCTAGTTGGCACCTGTCCGTGTGCCTTATCATGCATCTTTTGAATGGCTTTTGCATCGGGTGCCTCAATTAAGCAAAACGCTGTTTTCCGTTTGTCATCAAACCAATATGTCAGTCCCCTGCATCCAAACTCACCCTGGATTTTTAAATCTTCCTGGTGTATTTGAGCTACATTTTCGGCGGTCACGGCCTCTGAGACATCGTGCCGGTCCATAAAAATGGGCATATGATGAATGATTATTGCGAATGAAAATATCTTTTATGTCTTCAATGGCCCACCTTGATATAGCCCCACCCCGCCTGCTGTTTTGAAATTATTTCATAAATACCATCCGGAACAATTTCCATACCCGGCACCAGTTGTGTACTGTCAATATTATTCCTTTTCATTGTCATGGCGCACACTTTGAATGATGCTTTATTTGATGCAATTATTTTTTCAACACCCGGCTGTTGTGCCGAGTGGTTTTTGATTGCAAGGTCCAAGCCCTGTCCATAAATCACTACTTCCA
>Ga0206913_1033_pt1 | contig 35770 bp, 32 predicted proteins | sample Alteio_BWOrgHeat_72_FD_152942 | JGI IMG/M metagenome (GOLD analysis project Ga0206913, IMG submission 152942) | Enriched cells from forest soil in Barre Woods Harvard Forest LTER site, Petersham, Massachusetts, United States -... | ecosystem: Environmental > Terrestrial > Soil > Temperate forest >... | reverse complement strand
GGCCAGGCAGGCGCTAAAACCGGACTTCCCGCGGAGGCCTGTACCATTGCCACTGCGCTCAAAGCCCAGGGTTATGCTACCGGTCAGTTCGGCAAGAACCACCTCGGGGATCTCAATGAATTCCTGCCCACGGTACATGGCTTTGACGAATTTTTTGGCTATCTCTATCATCTGGATGCAATGGAAGATCCTGCTCATCCCAATTACCCGCAGAACCTGCTGAATGTGGTCGGTCCGCGCAACATGGTTCATTCATGGGCTACTGAAACAGATGATACGAAGGAGATGCCACGCTGGGGCAAGATCGGAAAACAAAAGATTGAAGATGCTGGTGCACTCTATCCCAAACGCATGGAAACAGTAGATGACGAGATCCGTGATATGGCTTTGAATTTCATTGACAAATCCAAAAAAGACGGAAAGCCATTTTTTTGCTGGCTTAACCCAACGCGCATGCACATTGTAACACATCTCTCTCCCAAGTATGAAGCCATGCGCAATTCGGAGAACGGATGGTCTGAAGAGGAAGCTGGCATGGCCCAACTCGACGACGATATCGGTCTTGTCATGCAAAAAATCAAAGACCTGGGGTTGGATGATAATACGATTGTCGTATTTACTACGGATAATGGCACAGAAGTTTTCACATGGCCTGATGGTGGTCAAACACCATTTGCGCAAAGCAAAGGGACTGTTTTGGAAGGAGGCTTTCGGGTACCTTGTATCCTCCGCTGGCCCGGACACGTGGCCCCTGGTTCAGTGCAGAATGGCATTTTCTCCGGAATGGACTGGTTTCCCACCTTTCTTGCAGCCGCCGGTAATCCGAATATAACCGATCAATTACTCAAAGGTGTGAAACTGGGCGACCGCACATACAAGAACCACCTGGATGGTTATAATCAAATGGACCTGATAACCGGCAAAGGCCCTTCATTGCGGCACGAAATCTTCTACCTTGGCGAAAGTTCGGTTGGCGCGGTTCGCATTGACGATTATAAATATCGTTTCATTGACCAGCCCCAGGGTTGGCTGGGAGAAAAGACGCATGTTGATGTACCCTATCTGACCAATCTGCGGCTTGATCCATTCGAACGTACGGGCTGGCCAAACAACGGGACCAAAGAAGGTGGACAGCAATATTTCGATTGGTTCAAATTCCAATTCTGGCGCTTTGTATTTGTTCAACAGGTAATGGCAAAGGAACTCCAAACCTTCCTGGATTATCCTCCTATGCAAAGAGGTGCGAGTTTCAATCTGGATGCCGTAAAAGCAGAGATGGCCACCAGGATGGCACAGGCCGAAGCGGCAAGTCATGGCACTGGTCAGTAATGGAAATCAATTCCAATTGGAGTACAACACGTGTTTTAAAACTGGGGTTTTAAGCAAAAGATATCCGCGCACTTTTTCCCAGCTATCGGCGAAACAGCGCGGATATTATTTGCTGTTGCTTCCCGTAATGTTTGAATTTCCTTTGAAAGACAAATTATAATATCAATGCAATTATTTTGGAAAGCAGCTATTCCACCTAAACCCGTATGTTTTATCCAAAGATCTTAACTTAAAATATAACCACTTTCGTATAGCGCTGAGTCACAAATGTTGCGAGTTGTTTTATATATCAACGTTTTATCATTTTGTCTTTTACCACTTCACTAATGACTTTATCCTTTAAATTCTGACTGATTGTAATCTTTTCATTCCCAATATCTAAAATGTTGCCTTCTATGCTTATGATTTTACTCAGGTTCACAATAAAAGACTTGTGCACCTTCATAAACATGTTTGCCGGCAATTGCTCCTCTAAACTTTTGATCGTAACATAAACAATCATTTTTTTTGAATTTGTAAACAACATAACATAATTCAACATTGCCTCAGCATAGATTAATTCCTCATAAAACACTTTTTCGATTTGATTATTACATTTAATAAAAAAATGATCATTGGTTTTATTTGGTTTGACCTGCTTTATTTTTTTTAATTCTCTTATTTCTTTTGCTTTGTTACATGCCCTTAAAAACCGGTCAAAAGCGATGGGTTTTACTAAATAATCCAAAACGTCCAATCCGTAAGCTTCCGCCGCATATTGAGCATATGCAGTTGTCATAATAATTGAAGCAGTCGTCTTAGAACTTTTTAAAAAATCAATACCATTTATTTTTGGCATATTGATATCTAAAAATATGATGTCAATATCATTTTCATTTAGTAGCGTCATTGATTTCAAAGGATTCTCTGCCTGGCCTGCCAGCTCTAAATAATCGATTTCTTCAACGAATTCCTGCAACACTTTCCTTGCTATGGGCTCATCATCAATTATGATACATTTAAGTTTCATCGGAGATCAATATTTAAATGTGTTTCGTAAAAGGTATTTTCAACGTTCTTTGTAAGCTGATATTTATTGTTATATAATAATTCTAACCTTCTCTTTAAATTGGCGATCCCAATGCCATTTGAATGATTAAAGTTGCCGGCTTGTGGCAACTCCCTTGTATTCACAAACGAGGTATATATAGTATTTCCCTTCGTAAATATCCTGACACATATTTTATTCTCCTTATCAGAAAAATTGCTTACGAATTTGAAGGCATTCTCAATGAGAACTATCAATAAAAGCGGGGCAATTTTCAGCCCTGATTTATTTACCTCAATTTGAAAGTCTACCATTAAATGCTCATCTTTACGCAAACGTTGAAAATCAATATAATTTTTTATAAATTCCACTTCATTTTCCAGGCTTACTTTCTCTGCTCCACAATCGTATAGCTGATACCTTAACAGACTTGAAAATTGCAACAGGATGTTTCTTGCAACCTGGTTGCTTTTATCGATATGCCCATAAACTGTATTCAGTGAATTGAAAAATGCATGGGGATTAATTTGAGCTTTTAAATAATCCAGCTCACTTTTTACCCGCTCCTTTTCCAGGAATTCCAATTGCCGTTCTGTTTGTATCCTGTCAACAAGCATTTTCCCTATCGTGATCAGCAGTACCCAAAGAGAAATATTTGCAACTGAATTTAAATATAATACGCTGAAGTCAATTAATTGACCAGTATAAAAAAAATGCAGGTTCATCTGCAAGGCAATCAAAGCCCGAAGCCATGCTGAAAGGGCAATTACAATGACCGTTGCAGAAACAAAGAGAGTATATTTTCTTTGGAGTAAAAAAAAGTGGAACTATAAAATTATTGACGGCATAATAGTCAGCCGTAATGAATATTAAATAGCAAAACTCCACCGTCATTGTTTTGGTCAGGGTAAACGAATAACTGCGGAAAACAACTACCCATAATAGGTAGATGCCCGTCCAGAAAAGCGCATGGTATATCCGTGTTCTGTCTTTCAATATCTATTTTTTTACAAAGTTAGAAACATCAGACAGGCTTCAAGGTTTATTACATGATCCAGGTAAATTCCTTGACAAACCAATGTTTAATCAAGTAAAAGTGCTGGATGATGTAATTAGTTTTTTATGTATCCATGAAGTTTGGATGTTTGCTCCATTATTTTATTTAAAACAAAAAAATGAAAAATATTATCTCCTGGTTTCTCCATCCGCCTGTAACAGGTCGATCAACCATATTAATCATTCGCCTGATGGCTGGGACTGTCTTTTTTTGGGAGGGCCTTTTGAAGTTCGTGTATGTAAATCAAGGCGTTGGACGATTCACAAAGTTAGGTTTCCCCTTTCCGGAAACGACCGCACATGTAATCGCAACGGGCGAAATTATTGGCGGACTGCTCCTGATCTTCGGGTTGTTCACAAGGATTACAGCTTTCTATTTTATAGTACAAATGATCGTCGCTGTCCTCAGCACAAAGATTGATTTATATTTCGGCAGAAGCCCTTTGCCTATGCCACCCGCTCCGCCAAAGATGGGATTTTGGGCTGTGTTGCATGAGATTCGCTCTGACTATGCCCAGATTCTCGCCTGCCTCTTTTTATTAATTGAGGGTGCCGGCAGAAGATCGCTCGATTTTATAATTAGTACTTCTAAGAAAGTATACAGAATGAGCGAAAAGTCATCGCCGGCTTTCAAAGAGTATCGGCCTCCATTACTTCATGGAGTAAAAAAGGAAAAAGTATACCAGAGGAGAACGAAGCTGTTCCAATAGACAACTCCCTGGTAAGTATTTAGTTTCACATTTCGGGTGGTTAATCAAGAATCTGTCTTACTTAATGTAAAAGATTCCGGTACAATTAAATTAAATGTTCTTTTTGCGAAACTTTTCTATAACAAAAAAAATTATTAACAATGGCAAATGATGATTTGATTATCAGCGACAAAAACGATGACGGCATTGATCGTGCGGGGTTTATTAAATGCATGGCCTGGGCTGGAACAGGCATCTTGTGGATGATGAATGGAGGAGTTATGAAATCATTCGGTATGAGCCAGATGATTGACAAGACTACAGGTGGTTTGAAAAAAGGATTAGTGATTCCTGCTTCAGATTTCAGCTTTGTGCAAATCAGTGACAGCCACGTTGGGTTTAATAAACCTGCAAACCCTGATGTGGTAGGAACGTTACTTGCAACGGTAGCAAAAATTAATGCAATGCCAACGGCTCCCTCTTTTGTACTCCATACAGGAGATCTTTCTCATCTTGCCCAGGCGGACGAATTTGACACACTCGACCAGGTGTTGAAGACCGTAAAAACTGAGAAAATATTTTATGTCCCAGGCGAACATGATGTTTTGAACGGTGATAATAAACAATTTCTTGCGCGTTATGGAAAAGGAACCAAGGGGGACGGATGGTATAGTTATGATTCTCATGGAGTACATTTTATAGGTCTTGTCAATGTGGTTAACACAGCTGAAGGCGGTTTGGGTGTTTTAGGACATGACCAGTTGGAATGGCTGGAAGATGACCTGAAGGGACTTTCCAGCAGTACGCCCGTTGTAGTATTCGCACATATTCCTCTTTGGGCTATTTATCCACAATGGGGCTGGGGTACAAGGGACAGCGAGCAGGCGCTGTCTTATCTCAAACGATTCGGCTCGGTCACAGTACTCAATGGCCATATTCACCAGACCATGCAGAAAGTTGAAGGTAACATCACCTTTCATACGGCTAATTCGACAGCCTTTCCGCAGCCACAACCCGGAACGGCCCCGGCTCCCGGTCCCATGAAAGTACCCGCTGAAAAACTGCGTGGACTGCTGGGATTGACTGATGTTCATTATGTTGAACATGATCACACACTTGCCATTACCGATACGCCATTAATGGAAAAAATGTAGTCCCCTCAGGGTATTATGCAATAATTGTTTTTAACAGAATTCAATAGGAGAACCAAGTAGGCGGGTAACGCAACAGTATGTTCAGCCGTTGCCCGACTATTTACTCTATGACTTTACGTTATTTAATTTTTAAAAATGTACTTACCGCGAAAGATCATTGCTATTACCACGCTATCCGTAACCGTCGTTGCAGGCATCGCAGCTGTCAAACCGGCTAATCCGCCAGACACGAATTTTAAAAATCTTAAAGTATTGCCTAAAAACATCCCATCAAAGGATTTATCAAGGATCATGGTAGATGAATTTCAGGATGACCTCGGTGTATCCTGCAATTTTTGTCACGCAGAAAACAAGGATACTCATAAACCGGATTATGCCAGCGACGAAAAACCCGAAAAACAAATAGCCCGGGTCATGATGCGCATGACAATGAGTCTCAACAAAAAATATTTCAAACTTAAACACCCGGTAATCGGTGATCAGGCACTGGAAGTAACCTGTGCAACCTGTCATCATGGTAAGCCGCACCCTGATAATACTGACGTTCAATAAAAAATATGATTTTATGAAAAAAATGCTCTTGATTCTTTTTACTTCTATCACAGGAAGTTTTGCCTTCGCTCAGTATAAACCTGTTGACCAGGGATCCTCTGTGCAATTTGTAATCAAAAACCTGGGTTTCAATGTGAGTGGTTTATTGAGCGGCCTGGATGGAAAGATTCAATTTGATCCGGGTAATCTAAACGTTTCCAGTTTCGACGTCAGCCTGGATGCCAATTCTATCAATACGGACAATAATATGCGCGATAGTCACTTACGAAACGACAGCTATTTTGATGTAAAGAATTATCCGCGCATTCATTTTGTATCCACTAAGGTAACCCCATCAAATAAAGAAGGCACTTTATTCGTTTTTGGGAAACTCACCATCAAAAACAAAACAAAGGATATTTCATTTCCTTTTACTGCCGCAAACTCTGGTGAAGGATATGTCTTTAAAGGAACATTCAAAATAAACAGGAAAGATTTCGACATAGGCGGCAGCAGCACTATTTCGAATGAACTGGTTGTGACATTAAATATACTTTCTGTAAAATCATAAACAATAAATTATCCTGCTTCAGCAGATTTTCGGGAGAGGTTTTTACCTCTCCTTCAAATCTGTTTTAAAGAACATGTCCAGGATGTTTACCCTTTATTAGATCCCCTTCACAAAACTGTAATATTAATCACGGTGGTCATCAAGGAATTATCATGATTAATGTAGCCGGTTACCTGTTTGATGTAAAATACCTCAGCTACGCATCGTTATCGAGCAACTACTAATTATTAATCGACGTTTTAAATCAAAAAAATATCTAAAACCTATTTTGCATGAAAACATCTAAATTTCTATTTGTAATTATTATTTTAACAGCGGGTTGTAACAAAACCACTTATAAAACGCCTGCGGCCCCGGCCCCGGTTAATTATCAACAGACCAACCTGGTTGCCGATACAGGCGGTTTTAATGCCGCACATATAGACCCGACGCTACTCAATGCCTGGGGCATAGCAATAAACCCGGCAGGTATTGTATGGTTATCTTCTAATCACGGCGGAGCCACGAATGTGTACGATTCTACTGGTAAGACATTGCTGGGACCGGTCGCTATTCCGTCTCAGGGAAATCATTTCGGCGGCTCACCCAGCGGTGTCGTCATCAACAATACTGCGGACTTTATCACACCTGCCAGTCAGAAAGTGGCGAAATTCATTTTCGCCAACGAAGACGGTACGATCTCTGCATGGGCAGGTGGAGATTCTACTGTCACAGTAGCAGACAGGTCTTCATCCAATGCGGTTTATAAAGGGATTACCATCGGAAATGATGGAACCAACAATTTCCTTTATGTCGCAAATTTCAAAGGTGGAAAAATAGACGTATACGACAAATTTTTTAACTATGTTGACGGCAAACCCCTTTCATTTAGCGATCCAAACATTCCAGGAGGTTTCGGACCTTTTAATATTGCGAATATCGGTGGTAAAATATTTGTGACCTATGCCAAGCTTAAAGCTCCGGACAATATGGATGACCAGGCCGGGTCAGGGAATGGCTATGTAGATGTATTCAATCCCGATGGAACATTGGCCCAACGATTTGCGTCACAGGGTTCACTTAACTCCCCCTGGGCAATTGTCCAGGTGCCAGCGGGATTCGGGCTACCCCTGCATTCAGTATTAATCGGCAATTTCGGAGATGGAAGGATCAATATATTTGATTCCACAGGCGTCTTTACAGGACAATTGCAGTACAATGGAGGGCCCGTCACTATTGATGGACTATGGGCGCTTGATTTTCCCATCCATGAGAATCCAGCGGCAGACCCAAATAAACTTTATTTCACAGCAGGGCCCATGAAGGAGAATCATGGTTTGTTTGGCTATCTAAAAATGCAATGATATTTAATGGTGTACTCTCAATTTGTTTCAACAGATTCTATCCTTTCCCGTACCTCACTTTTTCAGCAATTGATTTCATTTGAGATCATCAATTAAAATTTCAATAACGTGAAGCATTCAAGACCGGGAAAGATTGTGCCAATTAATCAATAAGATTTCTCCTGTGCAGATTCGAATGAATAAATGGATGGTATTCGGTATCACTATGTGCTTCCTGTTGGTATCAGTTGCAAAATCCTGGTATTATTCGGAAAAGGACGGTGGATGCGATCTTCGCGCCCGAACCGTTGCATCGCGGCATTTGAAAAGTTCACAATCGCCATATTTTTATAAATGGAAAAAAAACGACGGCAACTATTTCCTGGATCCCAATCAATACAGCAACCGTACAGTGTGTGGAACCTCAGTTACGCCAGCCATGCTTTACATAATTTATCCTCTGTCCGTCCTGCCATACGCCGAAGTCAGGCGGATCTGGACAATCTTGCTTTATTTATTCCTGGGAGGAACCATTTTACTCATTATCCGGAGTCACCATGGGCAGCCACTTTTTTTCCCTACCGTCATGATTATTCTGGGTCTGATTTGCAGCAACAACTGGCTATTTAATATTGAGAGAGGCCAGGTATATACCATGTACACCTTTATTCTGGCACTGTCTTATTATTTTTTTCAAGCCAAATTCCGACAAGCTCAATGGATTTCGGGTTTTGTTGCCGGAGTACTCATTCTTCTGCGGCCACTGGCAGCTGTTATTGTGCTGGCCTTTTTAGGCAAAAGTCAAAGACAGTGGCTTATCGGTAATATGGTGGGTTTTATCACCGGTTGTTTGATATTCATAGCGCCGAATCCCGGATTATGGAAGGACTATCTCGGCGCCATGAAAGCGTATTCAAATTTTTCGGTAATTGATAAGAACATTTCCGGGAAATTAGACGGTCCGGAGAAGGCTGCGAACATTGAAGGAATGAACAACCTGCGTGTATATAAAGACTTTGAAACTGGTGGCTTGTTCCCAATATACGTTTACCTGAATTTATCAGGCCACAGTTTGAGTCTGAAATATTCGCTGCTAATCTACGCCGTGATTATTGCGGGACTATTATTTTTGTTTTATCGAACTCCTTACTACCCGGGGAATTCGGACCGCCTGTTTTTATTTGGCTTTCTCCTGTATATAATGCTTGAGCTTTTTATTGTAGCTCCCCGTCCGGGGTATTCACTGATTCAATGGATATTTCCTCTTTATATTATTGCGCTGAAATTCCAGAAGTACCGAACTGTTCCGACGTTGATGATCTTTTCATTTTTGTTGTACCATGGCTTCCCGTTTTTGATCTTATTTCCCTATCAATTTCATCTTGCCGAACTATTTTTCATCATTACTTTATTATACAGCATCTTTTATATTTTGAATAAAAAGTGGGTAAATTATCAAATCGAATAATTTTTCCTTATCAATCTCAAAAGTAAATTATCGAATAGTACCTTATCTTTCATTACGGGTTCAAAAAACAAGTCATCCACTTGCTTAACGATATGATAAGCCTCTCTTAGCGTTTGTATGCCTCTTTTCGTAATTGCTAATTGTTTCGAGCGGCTGTCGATGGGATCATTTATTCTTTTTATGATCTGCTTTTTTTCTAAAAGCGTTAAAATTTTCGAAGTCATCATTTTATCGGTATTAGCATAGTCTGCCAATTGCTGCTGGGTAACTGTTTTTTTCTTTTTACTTAACCAGTACAGACCCGCCATTAACGAGAATTGAGTTAGCGTGACCCCTTTCTTTCCGAGCGCTCTGTTCATTCTTAACTGCCATTGCATTGTAACCTGCCAAAGCAAATACCCGCTGTTTTCTTCTGGCTCCCTGTATGAGAATATCTCAGATCGTCCATCCATTTTACTTATGCATTTGCTCTTCAATCAAATCGAAATCATGTTTATTAATCTCAAAACACCCGGTTCTAAAAATGAAACCCCATTTTTCTTTGTTTTTGATAAACGCAAGCCTATCAATGAATGGTCTGATTTCTAATTCATTTACTTTCTTGTATTCTGCTTTACGGCGATAGGGTTTGAAATTTGCTGAAACTTCATATTGAAAAATGGTATCGTCAGTTAAAATGGCAAGTGCAACGAAACATTGACATAATTCTTTTTGGCTATATGTCTTTTTTGCAGCATAAAACAAAACTTTATCTCCGGAAGACATTCTCTTTAACTGACCTTCTTTGCCATGGTTTACTTGTACGATATTTTCCTCAGCGCCATCAAGCGCGTGATCACGCGATGTGACCACCACCCAAAATTTTGTAGCCTTCAATCTTTCCCTGTTTCTTGTAATGTAATTGAATAACCATCAGGATCGGATATGACCAGGATTCTTCCAAATGGGGTGCTATGAATATCCTTAACTATAGATATTTTTTCTCCATTTTCCTCAAGAAAGGTATCAAGGTCGCCTATTCCAAACCAAACAGCTACTCCCCAACCGAGCAAGTTTGCTTTGGAAAGTTCAATCATAGGTTTTCTAATGGCGAAAGAAGCCCCATTTCTTTGTTCAAATACTAAAGCGTCGGGCGGCGATTTTAAAATCGGCTTAAAATTCAGGATTTCGGTATAAAATTTACCGGATGCTGTGAGATCGCTCACCTGGAGTGAAACAAAACTGAGTTGTGTTGGATTTGACATAGCGTTTCATTTAGTAGTCGCGACAACTAAAGTAGTAAATCTTTTAATAATTTCCCGTTAAAATTAAATGCTGTGTTGGGTGTGCCGATTTTCACAAAACGGGCACATATTGGTGTCATTGGATGCTCTGGGCGACATTGCGCCGGCAGGTGAAATAAAATTAGATAGACGTTTAGTTCTTCTTAAAGACAAGAACAGCAAAAGTTCCGGGAATGATTTTTCTGGTTCCAGGCTCAAATTTCGGAGCGCTCAAATATATCTTATGTGTAACCTTATCAAGTGCCATTGTTTTTGCCCGTACCCTTGTATACAGGGTCTGGACTACAGCATAATCATTTGCAGATTTCTGTTTAATAATGGTAGTTGTACTATCTCCGTTCGAGCAAAAAATTAATTTAGTTGAAGCATCATAAACAACCGCATCTACGCCGCCACCAATGGGCAGGGTCATAATTACTTTACCGGTATTTATATCCACGACACTCATTCCCTTATTTTCCCGGCATCCCGTAAATACTCTTTGATTCGCTCCATCCAATGCCAGGCCTGTCGGGCCACCGCAAGGCGACAATGGGTAATTATGAATAACCTTCATCGCTTTTGCATCAATAACATTCAGACTGTTCTTGTCTTCGAGATTATTGTATATTAACCCTTTGCCATCTGGAACCGCAAACTCGGGACCACCACCTAAATCTATCGTACCTATTTCTTTCATCTCGTTCACGTCAATTACAGAGGCGGCGTTTCCATGGCCGCAAAAAGCAAATATTCTTTTGGTAAAGGGGTCAAACATAATACCATCCGGACCTTTAGGCGTGACAGGAATTACGGTAATTGTTTTAAAGGTTTTAAGGTCGAAGACCACTACTGAATTATCTCCTCCGTCGGTAATGAATCCCCTGTTCACCTCATTATCCACTGCAATACCATGCACTCCTTTCATGTTATCGACAGATCCGATAACCTGCTCCGTTTTCAGATCGATTACGTTTACTGATGTACCGTGCGAGACGAATAAATGTCTGTTTACCTCGTCTATCGAGACGTAATCATAACCACCGTCCCCCGGTACCGGGATCATTTTTTCAAAGGAATAAACTTCCGAAGACTGTGCCTTACATATAACGCAAAAAAGCACCAGATTTGCGAAGATGAATAATTTGAGCAGGCTTCTTTTCATGGTATTTATTTTAATAATCCGGTAATGTATCGACAAATTCTGAAGAGATACTGAAGTTCGGAGGTTGCTTTTGGTAATTCAAGTACCCAAACTGGCCACTTCTAAATAAACTGATCAATTCCTTTGCACAAAATATAGGGATGCCCTCTGACTTTTACTGGTTTCACAACTCATAAACAGTCTGTTGGCTGATATATAATCCAACCCTTCAGTTTGCCAGTCTTTAGCTGAACCGATCGTTGTTCTTGTATTCCTGCCGCCAAAAAAATCATCGTTTTGATACCCATTCAAAAACCAGATAAATGAACCCACTTTCTTATTCATATATCCCAATAATGCAATTTCTTTTGTCACCGGGTTAAACGCCGCTGCTGTAATCTTTCCCTTCGTGTCGAAAGATGAAATAGGAGAAACCTGATAAGTGCCAGGCAGATTCGAAATTCTATAACAGCGGGTCTTCAAATCAATACCGTCTTTAGTAAATAAATAAAGAAATTGTCCAATAGAGATCAGGGACTCACAATCATAGTCCGTACTCTTTACTCTTTTGAATTTGGTCTGGTCAGCATAGCTGATATGAATAGCTTCTCCCTGAACTTTTAAAAGTGTTCCCGGAACATTCAGATCTGTTTTTTTAATACGGATAATTTTAAGATCTCTGCGGTTTCCATGGTTATTCCCAAAATCACCTATATAGATATAGGAAGAATCAGCAGTCATATCTTCCCAATCAACATTTGGAAAGTTTTCGATTTCAACAGTTTGTAAAATGGTACCTGTTGAAGAATCAATCTTAAAGATTTCATTGGGATTACCACTATCCCCGAATGTCCATAAGTTGCCATTTGTATAACATAGACCGGAGGATTCCTTCAGTATCTTTGGAAGAACACATTTTAAGCCCACCATAAGCGGTGTCACATGCGATTGGTCATTCTGTTTTTTGACTGAATGACTAACCTGTTGACAAGAGGCTAAAACAGTCAACAAGCAGGGAGTCAGTATAGTAAAAATTTTAACATAATGCCGGGACAATAACTTTTCTTTCAATTTCCGGTTTTGACTGTAACAAAGATAGTATTAATCATACCCACCATCTGTGCTCTGCATTTGGCAACCACCAGGTCAACCGAGGCGGAAAATCAGGAAAAGACAGTTCGCCACATTTATGCCGCGGGGCAATTTTGTTAAGATTGTCGCAAAGTCTGATATTAAAGTGGCCGGTAAAGTGCCAAAGCGTCATTTTTGTGTCCGACCTTGGAACTGGTTTTTTCCTCATATCAAATTACAATATGTTATTACGGATTACTCTGTTCATTTGTTTCCAATTTCAGCTGTTGCCAGGGTCTTTATTCGCTCAAAAAAACTGGGTTCTCAGAAAGGATAAAGATGGTATCCAAATTAGCACGCGACAATCTGATCTATCCAAATTTAATGACATCAAAGTAGAGATGGACTTACCAGGAACCATTTCGCAACTGGCAGCCATTTTAACAGATGTTGATAGATACACTCAATGGGCTTATTCCACAGGCAAATCAATGCTCATCAAAAGAATTACTCCCCATAAACTCGTTTACTATTCGGAATTCAACGCCCCGTGGCCTGCAATGAACAGAGATCTTTATGCCGTTATGGAAATAACTACAGATTCGATTTCTCATTTGTTGAAAGTTATTTCTGTGGGCGAACAGAATTACCAACCTCCCAAACGCGATTTGGTCAGAATCCCATATTCGAAGGGTCTTTGGAATGTTACTACGATATCCAGGAATGTCATTCATCTGATTTATGTGGTAGAACTTGATCCGGGAGGATCAGTCCCCGCATGGATTGTAAACATTTTTTCTACCAAAGCACCTTTGGAAACATTTAAAAATCTAAAAAATAAAATGGCCTTGCTTAATAAGCCAGTTCATGTCTGAATATTCGAAGCACGATGAGACCCGGATAAGGCCATCTTTAGGATCTTTTCAGCCTCAGGGGGGAAATACCAAACCATCCTAAAAATTAAACATATGCAAGTCAAACGCTCTCACCCAAGGCCCAAACCGGGTTCTAAGAATATCCTCCGGTTTGCGCATCCTTATTTCACTCCTGCAGCCCCGGTAAAAAAAGGAACAGGTCCGGCTAAAGGGAAAAGAATGACCGACTATGTGCAGACTAAACTCCTGCCGATTCCGGTACCAAACAGAGATCCAATGATGACTTTAGATGAGATCATTGGAACGGATGGAGTTCATACGATCGAAGCTGCCGGAATGATATGCATTCACGCATTTGGAGACACAGGCCACGAAAACGGGCTCAATCAGGAACTGGTTGCCGAAGCGATGTCGCTGGATTTTGACGTGAATCATCCGGAGAAGTCTCCGGCTTTTTTATTACATCTTGGCGATGTGATCTATTATGATAATACCGACAAAGGTTATCAGGCACAGTTTTATGTTCCATATAAAAAATATCCGGGGAAGATCATCGCCATTCCCGGGAATCACGATGGGGAGTTATTTAAATTTGACGGGACTTCTACAGGACAAAAAAAAACCCTTGATGCCTTTCAACGCAATTTTTGCCAATTGAAACCGGGAGTGCCGCCGGATGCAGGAACAATCTACCGGGAAATGGTGAATCAGCCCAGTGTGTACTGGTGGCTAAATGCTCCACTCATAGATATTGTAGCTCTGTATTCCAACATCGGCGAAGGACCTGGCTTCATCTCCGGAACGACGATCGGACAAAATCAGAAAAACTGGCTCGTTAAAACATTGGGGACGATTAATAAAGCCAGGAGCACTTCGACAAGGAAAGCACTGGTTATCGCCGTACATCATCCGCCTTTTAGTAACGGGGGACATTCTTCCAGTACACAGATGCTGGCTGATATGGATGATGCTTTTAAGCAGGCTGATATCCAGCCGGATGCTGTGCTGGCAGCTCATGCTCACAATTACCAGCGCTTTACCCGAAATGTCCAGTTTAAAAATGAAAAATGGCAGGTTCCGTATTATGTCGTCGGTACAGGTGGACGGGGTACAATTCCACTGGAGACGGCGACCGGTCAGGTGGCTGGCGATCACAGTTATGAAAGTTCCCTGATGGGGTATGGATATTTAACATTGACAGTAACTCCTAAAATACTTCGTTTTGCTTTTATGCAGGTGGAAAATAGCGGAGCCCGGCATCCTTTTGATAAAGTGATAACGGTAGACCTTAATAAGCATCAGCTGATTTGAGATAATCGCGACCAAAGAACTCCATTCGTTTGAAAATCCCGGGCATAAAACAATGGCTTACAATGGCTTGAATTCAAGTATCGTAAGCCATTGTTTTTGTAAGTCTTATTCCGTATGTTGTAGATGTGTATCTTTGGAAAACTGACGGTATAAAGGCTCCCGTCGGGCATCTTAAACAATTACATATTTTTGATTCATGCTTCGATCGGGACGATATTCATTCACGTTATCCAAAAAATTACAAGAAGAAAATAGTTAAGAATATCATCCGGTTGTGCTCATGGGCGTCTCAACCTTAATGAATCATAACTTAAAAATAAACATATGAAAGCTATATTGTTAGTTTGTACTGCATTAATAATATTTGCAAGCTGCAAAAAAACTGATTCAAAACCACCAGTCGACCCGGCATATCAGTATCGTCCTTACATGGCAATCATTGCACAATCAGATACAATTTACTCAATCACAATAAACGGTAAGTTGCAGGTTCCAAACAAAGACACGATTATTGCCTCGCTGAATGTAGCGCAGGATAGTTTCCCGCTGGCTCCGGGACAATCAACGCTGCTCAAGCCTGATATCAGTGACACGGTGGCAGCTATTATTATACAGATGTCTGGCAAACCAGGCGATAATCTGAACCTGTATAATACCTGGAGGACACTTTACACATACCATATCACTACAATTTATACCACATTTAATACCAAATTATCGTTAGGCTTCGGTGTTGTTTATCCCTATATCTCATTAACTCATTGAGTATTTTTTGATATAGCCAGCAAAAAATAAGAGAAAGATCCCTGCATTTTTTTTGTTAAATATTTGCTGAAGTCAGAAGTTTTTTTCAAACTATCATTAGGGTTTTACAAAGAAAACGCGTGTTTTTCAAACAGACCTTTTATTGACATTCCGGTATGCCCATCCGAAAATGAGTGGGAAAACCCAAAGTGAAAATATCATCGCACTCAGGATACCACCGATGACTACCCTTGCCAGTGGCCTGGAACTTTCAGATCCAATGCCATGGGAAAGCGCTGCGGGCAATAGGCCAATAGCAGCCATGAGTGCCGTCATCATGACCGGTCGTATCCTTGCACGAACACCCATTCTGATGGAATCGTATAATGACAATGAGCCAACCCTACCGGCATTATCGCCGGATTCCGCATTTTCCATGTCGAAATAAAAGGAGTGGCTCCCCTTCACATGAACTAAATTCTCTTTAAACATAGTGATCAGAATGATCCCATCCTGGATACAGATACCGAAGAGGCATATAAAGCCGATCCCTGCAGATATGCTAAAGATGGTACCCGTGATATGCAGGGCCATGATCCCTCCTACAATCGCAAAGGGTACATTCGTGAATACCAGCAGTGCATCCTTGAAATTTCCAAACATACTGAGCAATAGAATGAAGATCATCAGCAGGCTGATCGGGACCACCTGGGCCAGCCGCTTCTGGGCCCTCTGCTGGTTTTCGAAATCTCCCTGGAAAGCCATGCCGTATCCCCGTTTTAATTTCACCTTATCGTCGATCTTTCGCTGGGCTTCGGCAATCGTGCTTCCCATATCACGGCCACGGATCGAGAATTTCACCGCAGCATATCGTTTGTTATCATCCCGGTAGATGAGGCAGGCTCCGGTTTTCTGATCAACGGCAGCAATTTCCCTGATGGGTACTTTACTACCGCTCATGGTAGGCACCAACAGCTCCGCGATTTGTTCCGGCGTTCTTCTATACTCTTCTGGCAGTCTTACCCGTATATCAAATGTTTTGATGCCTTCGTATAATGTACTCGCAGGTACACCGCCGGGACCAAGACCACCGATCGCCATACTGACGACGGCATTGGCCTGTGCGGTGGCTACACCGTATAAGGCCATTTTCCGCTGATCGAGGTTGATATCCAGTTCGGGCTGGCCGGTATTGTGCATAATGCCCAGATCTTCAATACCCCTGACATCTTGCAGCACTTCGAAACAACGCTGCAGCTGGCCTTCCATATAGGGAAGGGAGTCCCCGAATATTTTCAAACAAATACTGCCCTTTACGCCGGACACAGCCTCTTCCACATTATCCATGATGGGCTGCGAAAAGTTAAGGTTCACCCCAGGTATGACCAACAAGGCCTTATTCATTGAATCAATCAACGCTGCTTTTGTTATTTTAGGTTTCCAGTCGACTTCGGGGAACATGAGGATATCAAACTCATTATTATAAAATCCGGTAACATCCGTACCATCATCCGGCCGCCCGGTTTGAGAAACGCAATACTGCACCTGCGGAAATCTCATGATAATATCACGGGCCTGTTTGGAGATCTCAACGGATTTATTCAACGCCATGCTATAATTGGTTTGGATACGAAGCCAGATACTGCCTTCATCCAATTGAGGCAGGAACTCGGTGCCCAGGTATTTAAAAGAATAAAAACCAGCAACCATAACGATCAGCGCGCAGGTAACTATGATCTCTTTACGCTTCCAGGCCAGTACAAAGCCCCTTTGCATAAAGTTCATTAATGGCTCCACGATGGGATTATGTTTTTCCCGCACATTTTTGCGCATCAGTATGCTGATTAACAACGGCACCAGTGTCAGGGTAGTGATTAGCGATCCCAACAGGGCAAAACTCAACGTATATGCCAATGGCGAAAACATCTTCCCTTCCACTTTCTGGAATGCAAAAATGGGCAGCAGGGCTGTGATGATAATGATGTTCAGATAAAAAGGTCTTTTCCCGATTTCCGCAGCGCTCTTCCGGATAAGACCCAGCTTGGACATTTTATTAAACCGTTCCATGCCCACTTCATTTGCCTTATGATTCAAAATGACAAAGATCCCTTCTACCATGACGATCGTCCCGTCGAGGATGATCCCGAAGTCCACCGCACCCAGTGAAAGTAAATTGGCAGACATATGCATCAGATGCAGACAGATAAAGGCGAACAACAGAGACATGGGAATGATGACCGCAACGACCACGGTGGCCCGCCAGTCGAATAGAAATAAGGAAATGAGCACCACCACCAACAGGATCCCTTCGATTAAATTATGTAAAACCGTATGAGTAGCATAAGTAATCAGGTCGGAACGGTCGTAATAGGGTACGATCTTCGTGTCGGCGGGAAGAACATACTCATTAAGATATTGGATCTTTTTTTCTATGTTTTTTACGACTTCGGATGGATTTTCTCCTTTTCTCATTACAATAATGGCTTCCACTACATCATCCTGATTTTTGACAATTCTTTTACCAGTCGAGTCTGTTGTTGCATCGCTTCTGATTATCCATCCAAGACGTGGAACATTGGATATCTCTACGGTAGCGACATCTTTTACCAGAAGAGGTACGCCATTGTTGTTCTGTACGATAATGTTCTTGATTTCCTCGATGTCATTGAGCAGACCAATTCCCCTGACTACAAAAGCCTGGTCGTTCTGCATAATCAGATCACCCCCCACATTGATATTGGTATTTTGAACGGCAGTAAATATATCCAGCGAGGTCAATCCAAGATTGGTCAGCTTTCCCGGATCAACTTTTATTTCATAGGTCTTGGTCTTGCCCCCGAAACTATTGATGTCTCCAATACCCTGAACGCTCCTGAGTTGCCTTTCAATGACCCAGTCCTGCATGGTCTTTAATTCCCTTACATCCCGGAAACTGCTTTGAATTGTATAACGGTAAAGTTCACCGGTAGGCCCTGTTGGCGGTTGTACTGCAGGCTGTACCCCAGCTGGCAGCGAAGCATTGGGTATCAGGTTCATTACCTGCTGACGGGCCTGAGGGTCTTTTACGTCATCATCAAAAATGATTTTTACAAATGATAAGCCAAATATGCTTGTAGACCGGAGGCTTATTTTTTGCTGTACCGGGTTCACGGCAATTTCTACGGGAATGGTAATAAACTTTTCTACCTCTTCAGCACTTCGACCTGGCCACTGGGTGATAATATCGATTTCGGTATTGGTGACATCCGGAAAAGCCTCGATCGGCATGTCCATGAATGTAATGATACCGCTTACGATCAGCAATGATGCTGAGAATAAAATAAAGTATTTATTTTTAAGGGAGAACCCTACGATCCTTCTGAGAAATATTGTCATTTGATTGATTTGAGAATTCCTGGGTTAATTGTTCAACTGATCATAAATCTGCAGCGTGTTTGATGCAATTACCTGGTCGCCGACCAACACTCCATCATTTAAATAAACCCTGGTGTTCAGCGTACTCAATTTTTGTACAGGTGTGATATTGGCCTTTCCATGTCCATGATATACAAGGACATAATACTGGCTGTGATCAAATATCAGTGCTGTGGAAGGGACATAGATCGCCTGTTGATGCTGGGTATTGGTTACCGTAACACTGGCAAACATCTGAGGCCTAAGCGCATAATCCGGGTTTTCAATCACTACCCGTACTTTTGTAACCTTGCTGGTAGGATCCAGCACATGCATGATCTTATCTATTTTACCTTTGAATATGCGATCCGGATATGAAAGCGTAGATACTTCAACTTCATCTCCAAAATGAATTTTATCCAGATTTGATTCGTATACGTTGGCCCATACCCATATATTTCTTAAATCTGAAATGGTGAATAGCGGATTGCCGTTATCGGTCCGAATAGCCACATTATTGGTTGCAAATTTTTGAACGATAAAACCATCAAGAGGAGATTTTACAACATAATTACCCAATGTATCATTCCCGTTTATTGCAAGCACTCTCTTTACCATTTGCAATTGGGCCAAAGCCTGGTCGTAGTTTGCCTGAGCGGTGGTCAGGTCCAGGATTGATGCCAGCCCACTCTTATACAAGGCCCTGGAGGCTTCAAGTTGTTTATTCATCGCCACCAGATTGGTCTGGGCCACAATCAGGTTGTTGCTATAACCGGCCATCTCACTACTTTTTACGGTAGCCAGCACCTGCCCGGTTTTTACATAATCCCCGAGTTGAACTTTAATATCCTGCACGTTGCCGCTGACCAGTGGAAAAATATTAACCTGTCTATCCTGATTAAAATCTACTTGTCCGGTAAGGACTATAGCATGAACCAATTCAGCCTGTTTCACGGTATCTATCGTCAGCGTTTTTAATAGCGAATCCGGTATGAGGTATTGTTTCCGGTCATTGGTATTTTTCGGATCTTGTTCACTGCAGGATTGTAAAAAGAAAATACATGCCGTTAATACAGCTATAATAGAAATCAACCTAAACCGGGATGGTATTGTATTAAGCATTTTTTGGTTAGCTGTTTAAGTAAATAATCAGTTGAAAAAATTAGTTCCCGTGTAATAATTTAAGTCTTCAAAAGCCTGCACCCTGTTATATTGTATCGCATTTACCTGCAAAACATTCTGTTTGTAGGAATCATAAAAGTCAAGGAAGTCCAGCAACCCCAGATTACGTCTTTGGTAGTTGATCAGTACTTCATTGACCAGTCTTTCAAAGTCACCGCTGAATTTCGGATCGATATTCTTGAAAAGATTGTCCTGGGCATATGCTATTTCGAGCGCGTTGTATATATTCTCCTTTACCGCTGCTTCCGTACTTTTTTCATTGGCCACTGTATTGGCAATCTGGGCTTTTGCCGATTTGATATTTCCCTGGTTGCGGTTCAGGACGGGCAAATCAAACGAAACCCCCAATCCGTTGTAGTTAACTGCATAACTTCCCTGGTGATCCCATGTAACATAGGCGGTAAGATCAGGTACAGCCAGTGCTTTTTGATAATCGTAATTCAGCTTATTGATGTTTGTATTTTCACGCGCAATAAGAAGGTCGGTCCTGTTTTGATATGCTGAATCGAGAAGCGTGTTTATCGGATAAGCGGAAGGACTCAGATTTTTAATGGACGAAAAATCCGGCTGGGGGTCGATATATATATCTGGTTTTACCTGTAATACCAGCCTCAACTCAGTTTGCAATCCCCTTATTTGATTTAGAAGGTCATTATATTCGCTTTGAAAACTGTATAGTTGGGCACGAACCCGAAGCACTTCTTTTTCAGCTATATAACCACTGCCCTGTTGTTCAGCGAATGCATGGACTACCTGAGCCAATGCATTGATTTCTGCCTGATATACTTTTGCAGATTGTTGCAGAAAGTAAATATTGAAAAAATCTGAGCGGAGTGTATATTTTAGTGTTCTTAGCAAATCATAGAACTGGAATTCAGACAATTTCGCATTGGCAACGGCTATCTTGATCTGTTTATTCCTTTTCCCGGCCAGCAAAATCAGCTGCGATATGGTTGCATCATTTTCACTATTATAAAAAAAATTGGACTTCGGATATAAAGATGTGGGATCATAAAGCGGAATAAACGGTCCCCTGCCATAGGAGAGATTTGGATTGGGCCAAAGTTTTGCCTGGATAATCAATGCCTTCTGGGCATCGATATTGTATTTCTGGGCAAGAAGCAACAGATTACTATCCAGGAATGCTTTTTCAGAACGTGTAAGATCCATACGGACGGTGTCCGTTCTTAAATTCTGACTAAATCCAGTACATGCGGCCGATATGAATACAGTAACCATGAACAGCCTGAACATTATATGCATCATCATTAAATTGGTCCTCTAACAAAAAAATAAGAGTGAAAATGGACAAGCTTGAAACGGCCAGGCGCAAAACTAAAAAGCGATGATTAGGACCTGATTAATCTGAGATTAGAAAATGATTAAGACGGGATTAAGTCTTTTTAATAAAAAATATATTGACTCATAACGAGCACATTATACATGAGCCGGAAAAGATTGATGATAAATGATTAACCGGGGGTTAACCAATTATGCAATTCATTTTCAGAATTGAAAAGTGAATTTTCATTTTGAAAATGATAGTACGAATTCTGTGCCTTTTCCCAAATCTGAATAGATGGAAATCCGCACATTATGGAGTCTGAGGATTTTATCAGCCAGGGACAGGCCAATACCATAACCTGAATATCCCCTGGCGTTAGCACCTCTGAAAAACGGCTGGAATACATGTTGAATATCCTCTCTGTTTATACCAATCCCGATATCACGGATACTGATGACTGGTGAATTATTCTGAAGAAACATCTTACAGGTAACGATTTTGTTATCCGAGAATTTGATCGCATTTTTCAGGATATTGCCGACAGCGATGAATAGGAGGTGGCTATTACCCTGGATGGTGTATTTCTTTGGATCCTCCGGCAGATTATAATATAATTCCACATTGCTTTCGGGAATCTTATTGGTCCATTCATCTTTCACCTGCCAAATTAATTCATCCAGGCGCACATCCTGAAAATCAGAAATTTCCACGTTAGCCTGGGCCAGGTCAAACAGGTTATTGATCAGGTCATTCAGTCTGGCTGATTCGTTCAGGACTCCTTCCAAAGTCGTTTTATACTCTTCCTTATTTCTTTCCTGTGATAGTGTTACTTCTACTTCTCCGATAATAGAGGTAACAGGTGTCCTTAGTTCGTGTGAAGCATGTGCAACGAATGCCTTTTGCGCCCCGAAAGATTGTTCCAAATGTTCCAACAGGTTATTAAATGTATAGACGAGTTCATTGATCTCGTCTTTTCCACCTTTTGTCTCAAGTCGCTTATCCAGACTGGAGGATCGGATAATTTTTACTTCATTAATCACTTTGATAATTGGGGACAAGGCTATTCTGGCAAAGAGACGGCCGGCGAAGAAATGGATAAAAACAGAAATAATGAAAATTCCTAACATCACTAAGAAAAGCTGATGCATTTGTTGGGCACCATAAACATCAATGGCAGAGACCAGAACCGTGAAATTTCCGGAATTGTCTACATAGTAAATACCTACTATCTGTCTTAAGTCCTGAGAATAATAAATGAATTTCTGTTTCCTTACCTGGTTGATAACAGACGACGGCCATTGAAAACTACTATCCTTTATGAAAACGGATTCGTTATGATCATTATATATTCGGACGATTTCCGACGGAAGACTTAGCGGAAACTTCTTCTGAACTTCTTTGAACTTTTCTTCCGATAAGTTGTCCTGAGCGAGAAATAACTCTGCATTCGTGATCGCCCGGTCAATAAGCCGTATCCGAAAATCATTTTCTTTATAGCGCAGCGTTAAAAAATAGATGCCTGATAATATCCCCAATAGGATGATTGCGGATATGTTGGTGAACTGCAATGAGAGTCTGTCCCGGACCTTCATAAATTTCCTTTAAAATTCAGTGGTCCTTCAGTACATATCCCATTCCTATAACGGTGTGGATGAGCGAAGTACTAAATCCCTTATTTATTTTGGACCGCAGATAATTGATGTAGACATCAATAATATTGGTACCTCCGTCATAATGAATGCCCCAGACACTTTCTGCGATAAAGGTTCTTGAGAGAACCCTGTTCTTGTTTATGATCAGTACTTCAAGTAGCGCAAATTCCTTGGCGGTGAGTATAATTTCCCTGCCATTTCTTTTCGTGATTTTTTTTGACGCATCCACTTCAAGATCACCAGCTTTATAAATAATTCCGGGAGATACCAGCATTCGCCTTCTTCCGAGTGCTTTTATTCTGGCCAGTAATTCATCAAAATGAAAGGGCTTGACCAGATAATCATCAGCACCCGATTCAAAACCGGTTACGATATCTTTCGTTGTACCCAGGGCGGTTAGCAAAAGAATAGGCATATCCTGCTTGTATTTACGGATCTGATGACAGAGTTCCAAGCCGCTTTTCCCAGGAAGAATTACGTCGACAATGGCCAGGTCATACTCATTTTCCAAAGCCAGCTTTTCGCCAAAAAGTCCATCAAAGGCTACATCTATATGATGAAACTGTTCTTTAAGACCTTTTTGGATAAATTCTGAAACCTTGAATTCGTCTTCTACCAATAGGATGTTCACATAATAGTCGATGATCAATGACAAAGGTAAATTGCTTTGCTATTGGTTTCAATCATTAGAAGTTTCTAATATGTTAATAGAATTTATTCCATTTTTGAAATGATTGGCTTTGAATTTCATCAGGGAGGGAAATTTCCGGTTTCCCGTAAACTGTATAATTAAAAGTTAGAATGATTTTCTAACCTGACCTTGGTATCATAGACGTAAGTAAAGATTCTACCCGACTACCTATTATAATTGCATAAGATGAAAAATCGAATTAAAATACTTCACCCAGATTTGCAAAAATCCCGTGGGATCCATGGATGCCAAAGCCATAATCGAGACAAAGATTTGTTCTGGAAAATTTATTAAACTTGACCCTTAGTCCAAGTCCCCACCCGGGAAGGATCGTTTCAAATTTGTTGTTGGAGGTTTCAGTAAAAGACTGGGAATTGACAAATAACACACCGCTGATCAGACCATTGGAAGTAATGCCATACCGGTATTCTGACTCAAGATATATAAGATTGGTACCCCTGTACCTTCCCTGAACATATCCCCTCCCTAAGTTAGCATATTCATCTGATGCAGTAGCGGGCAGATTCAGGTAGGGCGGCTTACCACTCAGGGTAAACCAGTTATAAGACCAGAAGGCCAGTGTGTTATTGGAACCGGAAGGGAAATGAATGTATTTACGCAGATCAATCATCAGAGAACTCCAGTTATAATTGCTTCCCATCAGGGAGAGGCTGGTCCGATAAACCAGGTTAGCATAATTTCCAGGCACTGGATTGATGGAATTTCTCCGCCCGTCAAAAAGTATGTTGAAGGTGGGGCCAGATGATATGGAGCTTCGGTTAAATCCATACTTGTCCCAGTCGGTGTGGGTGTCGGATGGCAAACCATTCTGTACTATATTCCAAAAGTTATCGTAATCATATCCAAGGCCCGGGTAAAAAATCCCGTGTTATGGTTTTATATAAAGTCTGGTAGAATTTCAGTTCGTTGTAATCGATCGGATAACCGTCTATTTCGGTTGTAAATCCGCCCAGTCCATAAGTATATTGTGGGAAAATAGCAAAGTTCCAGTCGGTCTGAATATTATATTCATTTCCCTTTGTCCAGATATTTGCCTGAAGAGGAATGAAAAATTGCTTTTTCTGACTATAATTCAGGCTGGATACGACATTGGAAATATTTTCATCTTTAGACAAGCTGGTATAAAAAGCAGCATTTCCACCAATGGAAACTGCGAAACCGGTTTGTAAAGTGTATTGGGCTGAAGGCAATACAGAAACATATAATCTACCTGGTTTCATATTAATACTGTCCTGTCGCGGGCTTGGATGTTTGTATAATATTTTATTCCCCAAATCAATAAGATCGACCTGTTTGTGCTGTAATAATTCCGAGGGGCGGTTTTTTAGCTGACTGGTGTCCCGTCCTGTACTGTCATTTATAAACCCGCCATCCTGTGCATGCAGGGCAAATGAAAAAAAAACCAGGAAAAAAACTAAGAGGAGTTTTAACAAAGGGTATCTGTAACGATTAATGCCAAAGCTACGAAAGATAGATGATCGAGAACTGAGGAGCCTATGATACAGTTCGTAAGAAGGGAAACCTGGTTATACTTTATCCCAGTTTGCAGGTAATTAAAGCTTGCGGGATTTCGTTGTTTTTTTTCGTTGATACTTTTTATTGAAGGATGATTTAAAACCTGAAATTATCGATTAGGAATTCAATCTATTTCAAATTGCGACTAAACGTCGTTATTTTGAGACGATTCGGTCGTCAAATGCTGAAGAGACAAAGAAAATAGAGGATTTTTTATATGAAAAACGGGTAATGAAAGAACGTATAAATTCAATAGATATCGTTCGCGGGCTCATCATGATCATAATGACACTGGATCATTCGCGCGATTTTCTGCATTACCCCGGCGCGTCCCCGCTTGATATGCAAACGACAACGGTTATCCTGTTTTTTACGCGATGGGTAACGCATATTTGCGCGCCTGGCTTTGTATTTTTAAGTGGTGTTTCGGCTTATCTGGCCGGGCAGAGGCGGACAAAAAAGGAATTGAGCATTTTCCTGTTCAAAAGGGGTGCATGGTTAATCTTTTCCGACATACTTATCATCAGCCTGCTGTTTTCCTTCGATTTGCAATATCATATGTTAATACTTGAAGTTTTGTGGGCGACCGGATTTGGTATGATCATCCTGGGGCTGTTACTCCGTGCACCTAGGCAGGTCATTGCCACAGTTACAGTTATTATCCTATTTGGCCACAATGCGCTTGATTATTTTCAACTGCCTGCAACGGGGGTGACGGGGGCTTTAACCAAAATGTTTTTGTCGGCCAGGGGCGCGTTTATACCCCTAAGCGCCGGTCGGGCAATTGTTGTGTTATATTCCGTCATACCATGGAGTGGTGCTTTGTTACTGGGTTATACTTTTGGCGCGCTTTATAAAAACGGGTACGACGCAGATAAACGCCAAAGAATATTACGCCTTTCAGGTGTTTCGGCAGTTATTTTATTTATGGTGTTGAGACTGATTAATCACTATGGCGATCCATCACCCTGGGGCATGCAGCGGAATATCATGCACACGATATTGTCTTTTTTAAATGTAACCAAGCAATCGCCTTCGCTTCTCTTTTTTCTAATGACGCTTGGACCTCTCATGTTATTATTGTCATTTACCGAAAAAACCGTTAACTCCTTCGCCGGTTTTTGCAGGGTGTATGGAAATACACCCTACATTTATTTTATCATTCATTTGAGTTTGCTCAGGATCTTCAATATTGTTCTTGCGCTTATGTCGGGACTGCCGATGAAATCTGACGGATCGCCCATCGTATGGCAGGTGCAAGGTTTTGGAAGGCCATTGTGGGAGGTTTACTTAATATGGATAGTCGTTGTGTTGATGCTTTATTATCCTTGCCGCTGGTATGGTCATTACAAGCGAATACATAGCCAATGGTGGCTATCGTACATATAAGCTGATGATCACTTATCCGTCCGGTTACATGCTGCATTTTATTCTGCCAGGGCTCGCCTTAATTGGATTTTTCGCTCAGAAGTGCAGGAAAGCAGAGGTACAAGGAAAAGAATGTAAATGTTCAATCGTTTGGTGCCCATTCACGGAAAATAATAGGAATGCCGTTTACTTTGATGCCCCGGCGCCCATGTATGTGAAATTATTATTGAGTTCCTTAGCAAGACCTTCCCATTCCTTTTCAGGTGTCAATTCCATAAGTTGAAACCTCATGTTTACCAGATAACCCGTGTAGTTCCTTCTTAACTCGATCATTTTAGCACGTTGTGGTTCAAAATCCTGGCGGGTAACTTTATAAGGCCTTAGAGTGTTCAGGTACTGATAGTTCAGATCCAGGAATGCATCTGCAAGCGTGTCGCCTTTATTCTCATAGCCATCTACAAGAACCCTGGCTTTCTTTTTTCCGGCGGTGTCGGGAATATATTTATTACACACATTCAGTAATTTGTCATGCAATTTCTTATTTTCCCCGATTAAATTCTTCCTGATTTTTTCTTTCGCGGGTTGCTTTAAAACCTTGTTCATAATGCTATCCCATTCGTTAGGGTGAATGAGAGATCTTATCTTTAATTCCGAATCCAGGAATCCATTTTGTAATTCTATAAGACCCAGATAGAAACTGTCATACTCCTGTTTAAAATCATCCATAGTTGACAGGCGATTCATATTCAAAGCGACCAATTTTTTGTCGTAGACTTTCTTCGTTTGTTTTTGAAAATTCGCCTGGTTTTTTTCTACCTGTTTGATGACCTGATCGATTTCTGTTTTGCGGTTCTTATCCGTCACATATTTATTTACATTGCTTTTTAAATTTGGATTGAGCAGGAAAGTCTCATTTCCGCCGCCAAAGAGAATATATGCTAAAGTGAGTAATCCGATTATCATAAATATATATTTAGAAGTTTAACATTTCACAGTTCATGATTTCCTGCTCGAAAATGTGTAGGTAATTCCTACCTGATAATAAAATGTGTTCGGAAGCGATTGTTTGTAGGTGGTATAAAAAGTCTGGTTATTTATTTTGGTAGTCAGTTTAATGTCCGGCGGATTTACCGGAAGCGCATAGGTGGGCGAAAAATTAAATGTCCATTTACCTGTCACGAAATTAACCGGTGCGCTGATCTCGTAGTCCATGATCTGAAATTGATCAGCATTCAAAACTTCTCCGGAAATAGTCACATTCGCCGGCAATGGCGGCTTACCGTGTCTGGGAATGCTGAAGCGTTTGTTCTGGTAATAAGAATTATAGACGTTCTGGGTTGAGGCATTCATTGTAGCCGTCGGTGTAATATTCAGGTTGCCGTTTTTGAGAAAATCAAATTCGTGAGCAAGGGCAAAACTGATCTGGTAGTCAGGATGGGTCGCGAAAGTCCAGGTCAGGCTCAGGCTGGGTTCTATAAATCCGAAATCGTAACTGTTGTCATATTCCAGGCTACCCTTCTGGGCTGCGTTTGGACTGCCGCTGCCGGAGCTGTATTTAAATCCGGAAAGCGTCGCAGATCCGCTATAGTTTCCCGGATTGAAACTGTACAACACAGCAAGTGTATATGAATTAATCTGCGGAGAGGGTGACGCCATATTGATGCCTACGCTAAAATCAATTTCAAAACCGGACTTAAAAATATAGCTGATTTCCGGGGTAAGCAGGGGCAATGCCGTTGAATCTGTTCTTCCCAGGTATACGTCGTTTGATTCATACACCAGGTTGAGCTGCAGATGGGATCTGGCGGGAGGTGTGCTGTCTGTGGCCGGGGTTATCGACTTCTTCATCAAAGAATCACTATTGTGAAGAGTCGTATCCCGCGTACCGGGCAATGTATCCGTTCCGGATGATTTTGCCTGTGCAGTCAGCTTTTGTGCGAAGCAAAGACTGCACATTACTATAGATGCTGAAAAATACCATTTGTGCATAGGTAAAAAGACTTTGCTACCATTTCAAATCAGAATAAAAAATTCTAAAAAAATTCAATTGATTTTTCATGTATTTTCTATGAATAAATTTCTCATATTGATAATATTATTTATTTCGACATCCAGGTTGATCAGTCCCTGCCTAGGATGATCCAGTTCGATGACCAGGTAAAAAGCGGCCGTTGTCATCAATGCAAATGCGGCAACCATGATCAGGTTCTTGCGATTACCTGCGTTTACAAATCCAACAAGAAAACTGCAGGCGACTGTCATGATTAATAACATCCATAAAATAATTTGTGGCAATTTGGAAAGTCTTGCCGCCTCGCTGGATATCGCCATATCTTCCACATTGTCTAATGCAGGTATCATGAGGAGCGAATGAAAATGATTGTCCTGATTTTGAGGAACTGCCATAAGTTCTTTCCTGATTCCTTCTAAAGATTGATTCCCTTCTTTTAAACTCACGGCAATCCTTTTTTCATCAATTCCCGATGTGAAATAAATGATTCTTGATTCGACATAATTTTTGAAACCATTGCGCAGTTTATTGCGGATACTGTCAGGATATAAATCGCACCTATGGACCGCTACCGTAACAATCTTCGATTCATCAACGATTAACTGCCTGCCCACTTCATATCTTGTTGCTGCAATGCCATAAGAAAAAGCCAGCATCAATGTCAGGAGTCCCAACAATGCACCTTCAATGGCTCCCAGATGACCAGGTTCGACTCCGGGATATTTTCTTAATTGCAGTCGGCGGTAATAGTGCCCTAACCAGTTAAACAAGATAATCAGGATCAGGGTGTTCAACGCGATTACAATCAATGGCATGTTGAATAAGTAAATGGAGGACATACTAAATCTATTTTTTATTTAGTTTATCACTGACTATCTTCTGCCCCAGCCGCCACCGCCACCGCCAAAACCACCTCCGCCTCCTCCGCCGCGACTAAAACCACCGCTGGCTCCTCCGCTGCGACCAAAACCACCTCCACCTCCTCCGCCCCAGCCTCCGGAACCGGAGCTGCCTCTGGACCGGTCGCTGGCTGCGCTGGACATCTCACTGGTGGGAGCTGATCCGCCACCGGGTCTTGAATATGAACTGGCAGCATTGCTTTTTGCAGCTGAGGATGCTGCTGAAGAATATTGTGATGAAGACTTAGCGGCAGAAGATTGAGAAGAGGAATTGTATTTTGAATTATCAGTCTGTGACCATGAACCCCCGCTGTTGCTGTATACATTTCCGTCCTTTGTCGCATACATATCTCCGTTAGCAGATTTTGCTACTGTACCACTTCCGTTCGGACCGCTGGCACCAACTGCTCTCGCACCATTGGAATTTTGTGCAGCCGCGGTAGTCTGTCCATAGTTATTGGTGGAATGGGTGGTTTGAGTAGTTGTACCATGACCATTATTTAAAGTCGATGATCCATACTGTCCGCCCGCGTTTGAAGTCTGATGGCTCGAAGCCGAAGCGCCGGTATAAGGATTATAGGCCTGGGCCGCTTTGGAGGTGCCATAAGGTGTAGAAACCGATGCGCTTCTTGAAGCGGTTCCTGTGTATGGATTGTACGACTGTTTCGCTGTTGCTGATCCATAAGGTCCATATGCCGTAGCACTTCTGGCATACGTACCTGTATAAGAATTATAAGAAGCGCCGTAACTGACTCCGCCATAGTAAGAATAAGGATGATACGCGTAAGCGCCATAACTCACTGCACTGGCATAACAAACAGGATAACCAACCGGCGGATAGTACATATAGGGCGGATGATAATAACCTGTTCCGGAAGCGATGATCAGGCCGACGCCGACGCCAACAACAAATGCACCCATATAACCGGCTGTATAACTTGATTGCACGGTGCCGGAGGTTGTTACGGTTTGTGTCACATAGGTCACATTATACACCGGCGAACTGGAAGGAATCGTGTAGATCACCTGGGGAACAGATGTGGCTAATGCCCAGGGGCCCTGCGGATTCGTGGCCACATACCAGAAGCCGCCCACACAGGCATAAAACTGATTGGCACTCACCATGATCACTTTATCATTGGTGTTTTCCACGTATGAAAGAGAAGTACCCTCGATGGCCACATACTGCGGTGATCCTGCATAAGTGATATTGACCGGTGGGGCATCAGCCGGACTGATGGTTGTTTTTGTCGGAATCTGTGCAATCATTACTGCATCCGCCGCCTCCGGTGTGCCGGGAACAGAACTCAGTACTCCCGCTGCAGGGCTATTGGTAGGAATATTTACGAAATCAACCGGTAAATCCAAAGTGGCAAAAGTCCAGGGTCCATTCAATCCCGGCGCACTAAACCACCTGCCCGCTGCCAGATAATAATAGAGACTGGTCGTATTGGAATAGAAAACCGTATTGGTTGTATTCGTTGCATAAGTAAGGTTTGTGCCCGCAATGGGAGACATGGCCGGTGTGCCTTTAAATAGAATGATCTCTGCCGGACTTGTTGAGTAAAATATTTTTGGCAGCACTCCGGTTTGCCAGGACTGTGCCGGGATGGCGCTCTTCAACACAGGAGCCCAGTGATTATCCGAAGCCAATTGGATCAGTGACATCGGTAGTGCAGAGGTGAAAGTCCAGGGACCGTTTAACTGAGTCGCCATCTGCCATTCCGTATCATCAAAAAGGTAGTATGTCGAAGAAGCCGGATCGAAAAACAGCGGCCAGTTTGCATTGAAAATATATTTAATGCCTCCCGGAGTTGCATCGGCCAGTGCGGGCTCACCTTCCAGTTGAAGCATGATAGCGGGCGTTGTACTCACAAAAATGACAGGCGGATCATTTTTCACACTGACTGAATTTATGTTCTGTGGCTTGGGTGTACAGGCAACAATTCTCTCCATCGAAACATGAATGGTTCTCGATTCGTGGAGTGTTGACCGCACGATCTGCTCCATTGATGTTGCAGTTGACGGATCCAGGGAAGGGAAATGCACGCTGGTGATTTTCATGCCCGAAATAGCCACGATGTGATTATAGGTATCCACGTCGGTGGCGGCGTTCACATATACAACACCCACCACCTGTTTTGACTGATTCGCGGGTTGCAGGGTAAATGCCATCCGGAAATTCAGACTTTTAAACTCCTGCCAGTTTTCCACCTGCGGAGGATAAACGACCAGCGCAGAACCATTATTTGTAAATTTCCTTGGCCACCCCGGATCCTGCGCAAAACAATTGGTGGCAGATATTATCCCAACTATTATGAGCAATATATTCTTTTTCACAGTGTGAAATTGTAGTGAGGGAAATGATTTAAAACCGATACCCGATCATAATACAATAGCGGAATCCGGCACTCCAGGAATTCGAAATTCCATTGGAACTGATGCCGGATCCATTCGTCAGATCTTTCAACAACGGGTATTTATTTTTCATCGCTTCCAGAATTGCCTGGAGTTTTTCATTTTGATTGCCGGACGTATTGCCATCGAGTTTGAGGTCGAAATGATAACTCGATAGTGCCGGACCAAACAGAACACAGTCTATGACCAATCTCTTTTTTATTACAAACTGATAGCCTAATTCACCACCGACATTAAAAAAATCAACCGTTGTGTTCAGCGTAAGTTTGTCTGAATTGGTCGAATCGTGGCCTGAGCGGATGTTATTGAAATGATAGTAACTAATAAACGGGGCCAGGTATACACCCCGGGGAGCGGCGAATTTATTTTCTTTGGCGAGATAAAACCGGTATTCTGCACCCATTGCAAATCCGCTTTTTTTCTTATCGTTATCAAAGCCGATGTTACTATTTGCAATCGCAGATGGAACAGGAAACGAAATGATACCCCCAAATATGGAAATACTTCTTTTGGGAGACAAAATCCGTTCATAAGCCATTTGTACACCATTAGTATATAGTATCCAGCTCGACAAGTTGATCTTGACGGTATTGTTTAGTTTTTTCCCCTGCGAAACGGTGGCTGAATCCGGCTTCGACTGTGCATGCACCCACATTGAAAAAATAAATAAAATGGAAACCGTGAAGAGCATTTTGAGATACTGCGCGCGGTTTTGTCTGAACTTTCTGGATGGGGTACTCATATTACCGTTTTTTGTGATCAGTGAAAAAATCTAAACAACTGCGGGATAATTAACTTATTTTCTTTATTGGAGGAATCGTCCATGATCCGTTCAGCATAGTTTCCTTTGGCCAGTACATACGAAGTATTAAATTAAACTGACCTGGAGGAGCGGGAAGCCAGTTACTTTCTTTATCCTTTCCAGGCGATGCATTTTGAAAATACAGATCTATAGAACCATCCTTATTAACCTTTAGTGGAAAACGATTTCCAATAGCATACCTGTTGATTGGATTTTCTATAAAAAATCCATCCTGATTATACATAGTCAATGACCAGAATCCATCAACCGGAGGCGTTTGACCTTTTTCAAAACGAAGAACATATTTATTTGCCCCGTTCAAAGTGTTTCCTTCAGAATCAAATGAGCAACTGGGATATACAGCATCCTGAGGAAGATTTGCACCCATACCGGCAAAAGCGATCAAAGCTCTTAAGTTGTAATCTGTTCCGTAGTTACCCATTCCTTTCGTGAAGATGACCCAACCATTGACGGGTTTACCAGCGCCTTTGGCGACGACCTCGTTCATATACGCAAATACCATTTTTGGAATTTCCTTCAAGGCATTCTGGGTGGCCGTATCAAAAACTCTCAGGTCAAATTTTGCACCCGGTGCAACACCAATTTTAGCAAACTGCTCAAGCGCAGGAGCATCATCTGCTTTCGGTGGGTTGACGACCATCAACTGGTTAATATAATTGAAAAATGAATCAATCGGCATGTTTGCTGCCAATTCATTAGGCGAAGCCTTTGATAAATTCGGATTTACTACCCCTTTTGGAGCGGTATACGGCTTACCCCAGGAGCTTAATGGAGTCAGCACATATTTCTTTTCAAGTGGAACAACAACATTCGTTCCATCAGCCGGACTATTTACTTGTGTGCGGCCAAGAATCCAAACCAGATTTGTTGGCGCTTTGATCACTTTCATACCCGCGGGTGCAGTTCCTGAAAAACCAGGACCCGAAATCAAGAACGTGTCAGCAAGTGTTCCTGAAGTTCTTTTACCGGGTGAAGCAAATACATTTGTATAAGCATCCAACATCGGCATCAGGTAGTAACGACCATTTGTATTGGGTACAGTCAAAATCATTGGTTCCGCGCTGAGATCAAGGAATCCTGAAGTATAATATGTGTCAGCATTCGGCCTGACAACATCTCTGAATTTGGCATTTGGAAAATCAACAGCAATAGAAAACTGGTTAAACGGAGCCGCTTTCCCATTGACCGGAGCCTCCACATTAGTTAATTTATGTGAAGTGATATCCATTAATGCCAGTGCTAAACCGAATACATACGCGTTTTTGGCGATTGCTTTTACAGAATCAGCAGGCAGTGAATTAGCCGGGACAGTAGAAGTTGTAGTACCGGTAGTACCTGAATTGCAGGATTGCAGAACTGCTACCAACACAACAGCTGAAAACAAAAAATTTTTCATTTGAGCTAAGTTTTAATTAATGTGGATTTGATAAATATTGATTAATTGTTTAATACATGGACCAATCCGTTTTTCAACTGTAGTTATTGTAGTTTTTTTGCATAATTAGTATTGGAAATCATGAGCTTCATGTTTTTTGCCGGCAGATCCAACTCTCCGGTATCAAATGCGGTCAGGCCGTTATCGTAGGTTTTATAATTGAAATTGCCGGCAATAGCATCCCCGTCGGAAGTTGATTTGAAATTTTGACTTATGATCGCCAGATTGCCGGATGCAATATTCATAGTAAACTGATCATTGGCCTGATTCACGTTGCTTCCGGCAACTGTGATCGTATTTCCGGATTGTGAAATTCCCGCCGCGTCAAAATAATTGACCATTCCGCCCTTTGACATGTATAAATATCCCATGCTCACTTTCACCGCGTCGTCCACATAGGTTTTCATCTCCGCAATCTTTTTCTGTTTCCAATATTCTCTCAAATTTTTTAAAATACATCGTTACAGAAACGCTCGCCGGCAGATCGGATAATATAAAGGAGTACAACATTGTGACGGACGTTTTGAAAAAACAAATGAAACCTTATTCGTATAGCCCAGGTATTGTACGCGTGCATGCAAGAAGGCTACGGCTGGCCCTCGCTAAATATTATGAAAGTCAGGGCAGGGAAGATGTCTGCATCATCACAATACCTAAGGGACGTTATGTGCCCGCATTTGAAAGTCTGAAAAATATTCAGGGCAGAACAAGCATTCAAAACATCGCCATATATCAGTCCGGGAAAATCCGGTTGGCCATATTTCCATTTAATTGTGTCGAAACAGATGCGTCAAAGATTTCAATTTCTGAAAATATCGGGTTGTTATTGAATTCGAAAATGGGGAGTTTGAAACATCTGTCCGTCCTGTCATATTTTAGCATACTTCAAAATCAATTGAATGAAGGTGGCATAAAGACACCTGCTTCGAAATTTGATTTGCAATACATTTTGGCCGGTACAATCCAATTTGAAATTTCCAGGGTGCGCCTGATCATTCAGCTGATCGACTGTTCAACTGAAAATCAAATTTGGTCTGAGGTTTATGATCAGCAAACCAATGAAATGGATATTTTCATTTTAGAAGAAAATATTGTTTCAAAAATAATGAATGATCTGGCAGATTTCGATCGGGTGTTCAGTCAAAATTTTTATGCAATAGAAGCGGACTCAACAATAGAGGCTACAAATAGAAATGTATATTTTCTGAATAAGTATATAAAACAGGAAAACAGTTCAAGGAAGACGGTTTAGAATTTTATTGATGATTATTTACGCAATTCATGCTCCAGAACTATCCCGGGCGCTCAGAATTATACTACAGTAATGTCGGGTAAATAATTTTTTCAACATATCAAACCATAACAATGAAAAACCTCATCGTTTTTTGTGCTATAATGACTACCTGGGTCGTTTCAGCTTCCAGCCAGTCAAAAACGGATCTTAGTCTGAAAGTATCCGCAGCAGCTGCCGCCAACCGCCAGCAACTGGCAAGTTATGTTTGGACCCGTACCGTGCAGGTTTT
>Ga0206913_1028_pt1 | contig 36342 bp, 38 predicted proteins | sample Alteio_BWOrgHeat_72_FD_152942 | JGI IMG/M metagenome (GOLD analysis project Ga0206913, IMG submission 152942) | Enriched cells from forest soil in Barre Woods Harvard Forest LTER site, Petersham, Massachusetts, United States -... | ecosystem: Environmental > Terrestrial > Soil > Temperate forest >... | reverse complement strand
CTAAAGAAGCAGGCGTTGATGCCATTGTTGCTGAAGGCTTTGAAGCCGGTGGTCATAACGGAAGAGAAGAAACTACAACAATGTGTTTAATTCCAATGATAAGAGATGTTGTTGGCAGTTTTCCATTAATAGCTGCAGGTGGTATAGGAACAGGAAAAGCTATGTATGCCGCAATGGCTTTGGGTGCTGATGGTGTGCAAATAGGAAGCAGGTTTGTGGCATCTGCAGAATCATCTGCCCATATCAATTTTAAAAACAAAGTTGTTAGTTGTAAAGATGGAGATACAGTATTAACTTTGAAAGAATTATCTCCAGTGAGGTTGATCAAAAATGAATTTTATAAAAAAATACAGGAAGCCGAAGAAAATTGTGCATCGGTTGAAGAATTAAATGAAATATTGGGTAGGGCAAGAGCTAAAAAAGGAATGTTTGAAGGAGATTTGGACGAAGGAGAATTAGAAATAGGACAAGTATCAGGCATGATTAATGAGATAAAACCTGCTGCACAAATTGTGGCAGATATTGTTAAAGAATTTAATGAAACAAAAAATGTAACTTGCAAAATCAATTTGTGAAAGTCGTATGATAAAGTTTGAGAAATTTCAGTTGGAAAACGGTTTAAGAGTGATAGTACATCAGGACAAAACAACTCCGCTTGCATGTATGAACATCTTGTATGATGTGGGAGCAAGAGACGAAGATCCTAATCGTACAGGTTTTGCACATTTATTTGAACATTTAATGTTTGGCGGTTCAGTTAATATTCCAAGTTATGATGAACCTTTGCAAAGAGTGGGAGGGGAGAACAATGCTTTTACGACCAATGATATAACAAACTACTATCTTACACTTCCATCAGAAAATTTAGAAACAGCTTTTTGGCTTGAATCTGACAGAATGTTGAGCCTTGCTTTTTCAGAAAAGAGTTTGGATGTTCAAAGAAATGTTGTAATTGAAGAATTCAAACAACGTTATCTTAACCAACCGTACGGTGATGTATGGCTTTTGATTCGTCCTATGGCATATAAGGTTCATTCATATCAATGGGATACCATAGGAAAAGAAATTTTGCACATTGAAAATGCAAAGATGGAAGATGTAAAATCCTTTTTCAAAAAATATTATTCTCCCAACAATGCCATAATGGTTGTGGCTGGAAACGTTGAATTAGATGAGGTGAAAAAATATTCAGAAAAATGGTTTGCCCCTATTTCAAAAGGACAGGAAAACAAACGCAATCTGCCTGCAGAGCCTAAACAAACTGAACCAAGAACACTGACTGTTGAAAGAGAAGTACCGCTCGATGCTATTTATAAGGTATATCACATGTGTTCAAAGTATGATAAAGAATATTATACGGTGGATTTGATTTCTGAAATCTTGTCAAGAGGAAATTCTTCACGTTTGTATAGGCAATTGGTGAAAACAAAAAAGCTTTTCAGTGAGATAAATGCTTTTGTTATGGGCGATTTTGATAAAGGATTGTTTGTTATTTCAGGAAAATTGGTAAAAGGTGTTGATATGAAAATAGCCGAACAAGCTATAGAAGATGAACTCAATAAACTTAAATCGGAAAAGATTAAAGAAAATGAGCTTGAAAAGCTTAAAAATAAAATGGAATCAACACTCACATTTGCCGAAACGGATATATTAACGAGGGCAACCAACCTTGCAATAGCTGAATTAATGGGTGATGCCAATAATGTTAATAAAGAAGTGGATAAATATATTTCAGTTACGTCCGAACAAATCATCGAACAAGCTAATATAGTGCTGGATCAGAAAAACTGTTCCACACTTTATTACTTATCGAAAAATTAAATGGATGTCCTATGATTATGAAAAAAAATCAGGTGAAATCAATTTTATATACAATAGTATTCGGATTTTCGTTTTTGTTTTTTGCTGATCCGACTATTTGTAAAGCAACCTCTCATCCTAGTACAGACAAAGATGAAAAGACTCTTGCCGAAGATTTTTTTAAGGACGAAAATTATTTAAAGGCTTTGCCTCTTTATGTTCATTTGTATGAAGAGAATCCTAAAAAAACTATTTATGCCTTCAGGGCAGGAATATGCTATTTATACAAAGGCGATGAAAAACAGAAGTCAATAGAATATTTTGAAAAAATACTTAAAGATGCTCCGAAAACTGAAGATTTGTATTTGTATTTAGGTAGAGCATACCACTTAAACGAACGTTTTGATGATGCACTTACATACCTCCAAAAATATCTTGACCAAAAACCATCTCAAGAAAAAAAACAGATGGCAGAATTGCTGATAGATAATTGCAAGAATGCAAAAGAAATGGTACAAACTCCTTTGATTGTAAATATTCAGAATCTCGGTCCATCCGTTAATACAAAAAATTCTGAATATGGTCCCGTAATATCATCAGATGAATCAGTATTAATATATACTTATCGCGGTGAAAGAAGTACGGGAGGACTTATGGACTATGATGGTAATCCAAGTATTTTCGGAGATTATTACGAAGATATTTTTATTTCATATAAGGTTGGCGGAAACTGGCTCACTCCAGAAAGTATAGGTGATCATATTAATACAAAAGGACATGATGCAGCCATAGCTCTTTCAGATGATGGACAACAACTTTTCATTTTTAAAAGTACGCCTGAAGATGGTGGCGATATATACATTAGTAAACTTGAGGGAGATATTTGGAGTATGCCTGAAAAATTAAAAGGAGATATCAATACAAAATATTGGGAAGGAAGCTGTAGTTTATCTTCAGACGGCAAAACACTTTATTTTGCCAGCGAAAGACCCGGTGGATTGGGCAAAAGAGACATATACGTTGCTAAGTTACAGGCAAACGGAAGCTGGGGCGATGTTAAAAATCTGGGACCTGCAATTAATACGAAATACAATGATGATGCACCATTCATTCATCCTGACGGAAAAATGCTTCATTTCAGTTCGGAAGGTCATAAAAGTATAGGAAGATCCGATATTTTTCGTGCGGAACTTATGCCTGATGGCAGCTGGTCGGATCCGGTAAATCTTGGTTATCCTATTAACTCGACCGAAGATGACCGGTATTATGTTCTTTCAGCAGATGGTAAAAGAGGGTATTATTCTTCGGGTAAAGCAGGTGGTTATGGAGATCAAGATATCTACGTTGTAGATCCAGGATTTGCTGCAAGAAAAATTGCACTTGCCATGATAACTGGTGCTGTAACTTTAGATGATAAGCCGACTAAAGCTGATATTAAGGTATCAGATGTTACTAATAAAAAAGATATTGGAAATTATTCTTCCAATACATCCACCGGTAAATACTTGATTAATCTTCCAACGGGAATTAATTATGATTTGACATACAAAGTAGAAGGTGTTGATGAACAAAAACGAAACCTGAATACTGCCAGTGTTGATTCATTTATGAATGCATCTATATCCGTTAAATTTTATACAAAAGAGTTTGCAGAAAAGCTAAAACAGGATTCTATCGCTAAAGCAAAAGCTGTCGTTCCTACTATGAATAATGACAGTACCTTGTCTTACGATGATATCGTTAAAAAATATGGAAGTTATACCATGGATGATTTGGCATTTAGAGTGCAGATTGCGGCCTACGAAATGGCGCAGAATTTTCAGACTGGACCAGTTTCAAAACTTGGAAAGATAGAGAAACAAAAATACCAGGATGGAATAACCAGATTTACAATAGGTGGGGAATTTAAAACACTTAATGAAGCAGATAACTTAAAAAAAGCAGTGAGGGCAGCGGGAGTTACCGATGCATTTGTTCTTTGTTTTTACAAAGGACAAAGAATTTCAATTAAAAGTCTTTTTGCGTCACTTAAGTAATTTCAGTAAAACAAAAAATACATAAATGGAAACAGGAGAAACGAATAAATTAAATGTATTTGGTAGACTTCTGCTTGGTGGCAGTGTGGCGGGTATTATAGCTGCTATAATTAATAATTTATACCACTTAATTTATTCATTTGTCAGCGGTCATGGTTTTACTTCATTAATTAACTTTGGTTCAATAACACTAGGGTCTGTTGTACCGGCAATAATAGCTGCTATTTGTTATTTTATCTTGTCGAGATTCACTTATAAGGCTACCAGAATATTTGTGATTATCACATTGCTATTAACCGTTTTGACTTTTGCCGGTGTTTTAAAATCAGAATTTCCTGATGGTTTTATCAGACTTATAATTCCGATGCATATTGTGGCAGGATTATCAATTGCATTTATAATTCCACGTTTTGTGAGGAAGTGATAAATTCAGTTTTTAAAAATTTTAAGTGATGAAAAAAATAATTTACAAAGCCGGAGACAGAGGTCATGTTGATCATGGCTGGCTAAATGCATACCACTCATTTAGTTTTGCAAGTTACTATGATCCTTTGCGGGTTCATTTTGGCTTATTGCGTGTTTTAAACGATGATACCGTTGCTTCGGGGATGGGTTTTGGAATGCACCCGCATGACAATATGGAAATTGTTACCATTCCTACAAAAGGAATGTTAGAACATAAAGATAATATGGGGAATTCTTCTGTTATAAAACCGGGCGAAGTGCAAATAATGTCAGCAGGAACAGGAGTAATGCATTCGGAATTTAATCCTTCTAAAACGGAAGAAGTAAAACTTTTCCAGATTTGGGTTTTTCCTAAAGAAAAAAATATTAAACCTCGTTATGATCAGAGAATGTTTGATGTAAAGGAGAGAAAGAATAAATTTCAAACAGTCGTTTCTCCTGAAAAATCAGCTCATTCACTTTGGGTAAACCAAGATGTTTATTTTTCACTTGGCAACTTTGATAAGAATTTTTCTACTCAATATTCCGTAAAACATAAGGGAAATGGAGCATACATTATGGTTGTTGAAGGAAACGTTGAAATAGAAGGGGAACAACTTAATAGACGCGATGCAATAGGAATAAGTGAAGTAAACGATTTTAAAATATCTGCAATGTCTGATACTGAATTGCTGGTGATTGACGTTCCGATGAGTTGACTGATTTAAACTTTTAATAAACCCGATCAGTATTGATAAAATATCATCTAAAACATGAGCAACTATAAAAAAACAATTTCGTTTGTCTCCGCAATTTTTATGGTGACGATTTTGCTGCCAAATCAACTATTTGCTGATAAAAAAGACAGCACCGCGCTTAAAAGGAGACTGATTATTTCTTTGGGTTATGGCGATCCGGCAATGATATACATAGATAATTGGATAAATAATGGCTTTAACAGCGATAAGAAAGTTACACCGCAAACAAATCCTGTTTATGCTAAGATAGAGTATAGAATTTTTCGCCACATGGGAATTGGGGTAGATGTAAGTTACGATGATTATGAAGCCAGGCAGACTTCGTCAAACACAAATTCCACCTTTGCTTATAAAGGATATACTCTTTTCGCGGATGTCAGGCTTAATAGGCACGTTCATTTGATTCATCAAAAGCTTGATTTGTATTGGGGAGTGGGATTAGGATACCAGATCCAGTCTGTCGAAAATATTATTGATCAAACTTCTCCTAAACCGGGCACTAATCCAGTAGCATTTGAATTTACATTCGGTGCTAGGTATTATTTCACAAAAAGAATTGGACTTTATGTCGAAGGAGGCATAGCAAGGTCAATATTTCAAGGTGGATTGGCTATAAGACTATAGAGAAATAAAAAATCTACGTCATTCAGTCAATCAGTTCAAAGCTTCTTTTTATGAACTTGGTTAGTTCTTCACCTTTCAATAAGTTTTGAGAAAGTAAAGCCAAATCGGTTGCCTGTTTTGCCAGTTGTTTCTGCTTATCGGCATTTGGTTCCAATAAAATTTTGCTGATTATCGGATGATTGGTGTTTACCACTAAGTTGTATGTTTCAGGCATAGTTCCCATAAAGCTCATTCCACCACCGCCACCCATTGCGCTCATGTCTTTCATACGCCTCATAAATTCTGATTGGGTGATAATAATGGGTTGGTCTTTTTCGCTGAGGCTTTCAAGTACAACAGTAAATTTTTCTTTTACTACAGTACCTTCAATAATCGGCTGAAGCGTTTTTTTTCTGGTCTTCGGTTAACTTAGATGGCTGTGCTTCGTCTTTTTTAATCAGCTTATCAACTGTGTCAGCATCAACACGTGTAAAAGAAGTATCCTTCAGTTTTTGTTCAAGAGAATTGATGTAGTGAGCATCAATAGGGCTGTCCATAACCAATACATCGTAGCCTCTATCTTTGGCATTTTCAATAAAGCTGTGTTGTTCTTCAGTGTTGCTGGTATAAAGATAAATTATGCGTTTATCTTTATCGGTTTGAGTAGTTTTTACTTTATCCAGGTATTCTTCCTGTGTAAAATATTTTCCTTCGGTGTTTTTAAACAAAGCAAATTTGGCAGCTTTTTCGTAAAACTTCTCGTCACTCAACATTCCATACTGGATGAATAGTTTTATATCGTCCCATTTGGCTTCAAAATCTTTACGGTCTTTCTTAAAAAGTTCTTCCAGCTTATCAGCTACCTTTTTCGTAATGTGCGAACTGATCTTTTTTACGTTAGCATCGCTTTGCAAATAACTGCGCGATACGTTGAGTGGAATATCGGGTGAATCAATTACCCCGCGCAGCAGTGTTAAAAAATCAGGAACAATGTTTTCAACTGCATCGGTTACAAAAACCTGGTTACAATAGAGTTGAATTTTATCTTTTGGCGCTTCAAACGATTTTTTTAGCTTTGGGAAATACAATATTCCTGTAAGGTTAAAAGGGTAATCAACATTCAGATGAATGTGAAACAAAGGATCTTCGAAACTGAAAGGATACAACTCACGGTAAAATTCTTTGTAATCCTCGTCCTTTAAATCAGCAGGTTTCTTTGTCCATGCAGGATTTGGATTGTTGATGATGTTATCCTTTTTTACTTTCTTTTCTTTGTCGCCTTCCTTAACAGTTTCTTCGCGGGTTCCGAATTTTATTTCAACAGGTAAAAACTTGCAGTATTTTTTCAGAAGTGTTTCAATTCTGCTTTCTTCAAGAAATTCCTTTGAATCGTCAGCTATATAAAGAATAATATCCGTGCCTCTTTCTGTGCGCTTGTGTTCGCTGATCTTGTAATCAGGACTTCCATCACATTCCCATTTAACGGCCGGAGCATCTTTAAAACTCTTGGTAATGATCTCCACTTTTGATGAAACCATGAACGAGGAATAAAATCCAAGCCCGAAATGACCGATCATGGCATTTGCTTCAGCTTTATCTTTGTACTTTTTAACGAATTCTTCAGCACCTGAAAAAGCAATCTGGTTAATGTATTTTTCAATTTCCTCAGCAGTCATGCCAAGTCCTTTGTCTTTTATAGTAATTGTTTTTTTACTTAGTTCTATTTCTATTTTCAGATCACCCAGTTCGCCTTTAAATTCGCCTAACTGCGAAAGTGTTTTTAGTTTTTGCGTAGCATCAACTGCATTGGAAACAAGCTCTCTCAGAAATATTTCATGATCTGAATAGAGAAACTTTTTAATAATTGGGAAAATGTTTTCTGTCTGTACGTTAATTTTTCCGGTTTGCATTTTTTGTTTTTTATTTTGAACGTACAAAAATAGTCAAAGTACGTGCCAATACAATTTTTATGACAAAGTGACGGTAGTTTTTTTTCAAAAAAACGGAAAATAATGTTTGGCTAAATTATTTGAGCTTAGAAGTGGACTATATCCTTATTCCAATGATCAGAATGTCATCGGTCTGTTCTTCACTCATCCATTTCCATTCTTCAATGGTTCTGTCAAGAGCTTTTTTTTGCTCACCAACATCTAAATGTTGTATGGAAAGAAGAATTTCTTTAAATCCTTTATACATAAGTTTTCTTGCCTGTGGACCTCCAAACTGATCAGGATATCCATCACTGAATAAATACAGCATGTCTCCTTTTTGTAACTGCATTTGATGATTGGTGAATCTTTGTACGTCTCCACTATAAGAAACACCTATTGGAAATCTATCGGCAGGAATTTCAATTAATTCTTTGTTTCTTATCAGATATAATGGATTGTATGCTCCTGCAAATTCTAAAATATTTGTTACCCTGTCAATTGAACATAGGGCAATATCCATAGTATCCTTTATACCTGAACCGTCTGAAGTTTGTCGTAATGTATTATAGATGCCTTTGCTTAATTCGTTTAATATTTCATCTGGTTTTGTATAATTATGTTCATTAATAGATTTGCTTAACAGATTGTATCCGACAATGCTTAGAAGCGCTCCCGGAACTCCGTGTCCGGTGCAATCAACGGCTGCCACAAAAGTTTTAGTGTCAAATTTTTCCACCCAATAAAAATCTCCTCCGATAATGTCTTTGGGTTTGTAAAGAATAAATGATTTCGGGAGCAATTCGTTTATTAATTCTTTTGGAGGGAAAATAGCATCCTGAATGTGTTTTGCGTAATTGATACTATCAAGAATGCTTTTGTTCTTTTTTTCTATTGTTTGTTTTTGCTCTTCTAATAACAAATTTGTTTTTTTGCGTTCGGTAATGTCTCGTACAATGCACTGAAATCCTTTTACCATGCCTTCTTCCATCTGCATAATAACTACCTGTTCTACCCATTTTTTCTTACCCGTTTTGGTAAGTATAAGAAACTCTAAAACTGTTTCAAGGATTTTGTGTTTAAACTGATTCCGATAGCTGGCTCGAATTATTTCCTGCCATTCGGGGGCGATTAGTGTTGAAAAATGTTTTCCGATTAGTTCTTCACTTGTATATTCTGTAAGTTTATAAACACGCGGATTGATATAAGTAAATTTTCCTTGTGCATCCGATGTGTATAAAACATCTCCTGCTTCTTCAATTATCTGGCGATATTTGTTTTCGCTTTCAATAATTTTTTTTCCCATTTCTTTCAGTTTGGTTATGTCATGAAATATGCAGAGAAAACATTGTTTACCTTCCATTTCAAATAATTCGACTGAAAAAATAGTGTCAATTTCTTTTCCATCTTTAGTATAAGCCGGAACTTCTTCGTTTCTTAGATATCCCTGTTGTTTTAGTTTGGTAAATGATCTTAATTGAGTTTCATTCGATACAAATCCTAGTTCATCAGCAGTTAAACCGATGGCTTCTTCTCGTTTATATCCAAAGGTTTTCAGAAAATTTTCATTTACTTCAATCAATCTGCCTGCTTCAATATCGGCTATGACCATTCCTGAAGGAGATGTATTAAATAGTTTCATGAACCCTTCTTTAGTCTGAACAAGAGCTTTTTCTGTTTCTTCGGCTTTTTTACGTTCAGTTATATCGTAAATAACATTGATCGCATATTTTTCTCCATCCAACAAAATTGTATCAATGGAGCAGAGAATCTCTAATATTTTTCCTAACTTATTGCGGATTGTCGCTTCAAAATGTTTTGTCGAACCATGTTCTCTGATGTGTTGTAAAGCTTCTTCACGTTTCTCAAGATTCACGATTATTCCTAATTCTGTAGAAGTATGACCAATTAATGCTTCTTTTGAGTGTCCTGTCATTTGAACAAAAGCGTCATTCACATCAAAGTAAGTGGAGTCTGAAAGCTTGGTAATAGTAATAGCGACTCTACTTGCCTGAAATGCTTTTTGAAATTTTTCTTCACTTTCCATAATCCTCCTTTGCATTTCTTCTGCACTCTTTCTTTCTGTGAGGTCACGTGTTACTTTTGAAAAACCAATTACTTTATTTTTTTCATCATGAACAGCTGTGATAAGAATGCTGCCCCAGAAACGGGTTCCATCTTTTTTCATTCTCCACCCCTCATTACTTGCCTTACCATTTAAAGCAGCTTGTTCAATTAATTTTTCAGGCAGCTTTTTTTCACGGTCTTCTTGCGTATAAAACAGGTGGAAGTTTTTACCGATTATGTCATCTGCTTTGTATCCTTTTATTCTCTCTGCTCCCTTATTCCAATTCATAACATTTCCCTGTGTATCCAAAAGTAAGATAGCGTAATCTTCAATTTCTTCTACCATGAGATGGTAGCTATCAGTATTCTTTTTCATCTATTTAGCTAATTTAACTTTAGGTTTTGTTTTGTCGGAATTGTAAAACAGTACAACGCAACTTGCAAGAATAGACAATTATCAATCAAATCACCCCGTTTTTATACCTACGTATAAAAACGGACAAGGCTCTACTATTTTTTTAAATTTGACCTGTCATATCATTTTGAGTGAGTGAAGAATTAATATCTTTCATACTTGTAAAATAAGTGTCATCATGAAAACAACAGTAAGCATTTTATTTTTTTGTTTCCTTTCATTATTGGCGAAAGCCCAGTACAGCGTTTCAACTTATGCAGGAACTGGTAATGCTGGTTTTACAAATGGAAATGTCAGCAGTGCAACATTTAGTTCTCCGTTCGGAATTTGTATGGATAAATCAGGAAATCTTTTTATTGCTGACGGAGGTAATAACTGCATTCGTAAAATAACTTCTGTAGGTGTTGTAAGTACTTATGCAGGTACAGGTGCTGCAGGTTATCAGGATGGAACTGCTGCTTCGGCAAAATTTAATAGCCCGTCCGATTTATGTGTGGATGATTCTGGAAATGTTTTTGTTTCTGACTTTGAAAACCAAAGGATAAGAAAAATTTCTGTTAGCGGAATGGTTAGTACGGTTGCTGGGAGTGGAGTAGAAGGTTATGCGAACGGTTCTTCATCAGTTGCAAAGTTTGATTATCCTCGTGGTATTTGTGTTGATAAACAGGGGAATCTATACGTTGGTGACAGCTGGAATCATAGGATTAGAAAAATTGATCATTCAGGTAATGTTACTACTTATGCCGGTGGCGGAAGTTCAATGGGTGTTAGTTCTATTGGTGGTTATGTTGATGCAAATGACACGAGTGCAAGGTTTTATACTCCTTCGGGAGTAAGTATTGATAAGAATGGAAATATTTATGTAGCTGACGCCTACAATCACCGCATCCGAAAAATAAATACATCAAGAGTGGTTACAACTTTTTGCGGAAGTGGTGCAACCGGTCCCGGCAATGGTGGTTATATTGATGGAAATGCAACTTCTTCTGTTTTTAATACACCAACGGAAGTATTTTCAGATAGTTCAGGCAATTTAATTATTGGAGATACTTTCGGCAACAGAATCAGAAAGATGGATGTTTCGGCTACTGTGACTACTATTGCAGGTAATGGAACTGCTGGTTTTGCCAATGGCACAGGAAACGTTGCAGAGTTTAATTATACAAGAGGCGTAACAAGCAATTTTGCCGGTGATGAAATTTATGTAGTAGATTTTAACAACAACGCCATTCGACTAATTACTTCCGGATCCAGCAGCATTCAATTACATGATACTTTACCTGAAAATTTTATTGCTTATCCTAATCCTGTAGATGATGAAGTAACTGTTTTATCTGCCAATGTTAATGATAGAATAATAAAAATATTTGATATACAAGGCAGAGATGTAACGGAAAATAGTTTGCTTGATGAATTAAACAATAATAAAAATCAGTTACAAATAAAATTGAACCTTCAAAAACTGAAAAAAGGAATTTACATTCTTCAATTCAATAGTTCTGGTGCGAGATGTAAAATAATTAAAGAATAATTTTATCTGCATTGTTTTTTTATTAAGTGGTGAGGGAGAAGATAATTGTTAAAAAAAGTTAAAATAAAATTACAGGCATGTTTCTTGTTTTAAAGATAGACATAACTACATTTTATGAAAAAAATTAGCTACTTCAGTTTGTTCGGAATAATACTATTCCTCTCTTCATGTGCAGTAATGTCATATAGTCCAAAGGTAAATTTGGATATTAGTCCGCAAACAATAAGCAGGACAGTTACTGTAGAGAAATTAAAAGATAATTCTCCTCCGGAAGATAAAAACAATCCGTTTATGGGTTTTTCAGCTACCAATAAAGAATCATTGTCAAATGATCTGGAAACAGAAGTAACAAATGCAATCGTATCGGATTTTTCAACCAATGCTCTTTTTAAGAACATATCAAGAAGAACAGATAATCCTGATATTATTATGAAAGGAGAAATTAAAAGGTTTGTGGGCAAATCAAGACCAACTATTTATGCGTACATAGGTACTTTTCTGGCATTACCAGCTTATGGCATTATTCAAGCTCCAAATGCTGCATCACTTAATACTGGTGTTCTGATAGGAGCTACGGTTGCAATTCTACATCAGAAAACAAGTTATAAGTGATGCAAATAAGTTTTAAATTTATTTAGGGCTTCTGTTCTTTAATATTTCAATTACATCACTTAAGGAAAATCCTTTAGCTGAAAGCAAAATCAAATAGTGAAATAATAAATCCGCAGCTTCATTTTTGAATAATTCAGGATTATTGTCTTTGGCTTCAATCACTAACTCGGTCGCTTCTTCACCAACTTTCTGTGCAATTTTATTCATGCCTTTTGCAAACAAGGAACTTGTATATGATCCTTCAGAAGGATTGTTTTTTCTATCAGCAATGATCTGTTCCAGCTGAAATAAAAAGTCATTCGAACTATTTTTTTCATTGAAACATGTATCGCTTCCAGTATGGCAAACAGGCCCAACAGGAGTGGCTTTAATAAGCAAAGTGTCGTTATCGCAGTCTATTTTAATTTCATTTACGTTCAGAAAATTTCCACTTTCTTCTCCTTTTGTCCACAAGCGTTTTTTAGAACGAGAATAAAACGTTACACGTTTTTCATTCTCAGTTTTTTTTAATGCTTCTGCATTCATATAGCCAAGCATCAATACTGTTGAAGTCTTTGAATCCTGAATTATTACAGGAATCAATCCATCAGAAGATTTAGTAAAATCTGGTTTCATATTCTTACCTCTATATTATTATTTCTTAAAAATTTCTTCAGTCCTGGTATTTCAATTTCCTTGTAGTGAAAAATACTTGCAGCGAGAGCTGCATCAGCTTTTCCCTTTTTGAATACGTCTACAAAATGTTGCATATTTCCTGCACCTCCGGAAGCAATCACTGGTACATTTACTGATTCGGAAATTTCTTTTGTAATGTCCAAAGCAAATCCATTTTTTGTCCCATCATTATTCATGGATGTAAGTAATATTTCACCAGCGCCACGTTCGACAGCTTCTTTTGCCCAAGCCAAAGTTTTAATTTCTGTCTTTACTCTTCCGCCATTCAAATAAACGAACCAATCCTTGTTTTCAAATTTTGTATCAATTGCTAAAACCACACACTGACTTCCAAACTGATTCGACAAATCATTCAACAATTGTGGATTTTTAACCGCTGCCGTATTTACAGAAATCTTGTCAGCTCCGGCATTCAACAAAACAGAAACATCCTCAGCAGAGCTGATTCCACCACCAACTGTAAAAGGTATATTGATATTCCTTGCAATTTGTCTAACCAGTTCTGACAATGTTTTTCTCTTTTCATTTGTTGCGGTAATATCAAGAAAAACAAGTTCATCAGCTCCCTGCTTTGTATAATTTACTGCCAACTCAACCGGATCACCTGCATCACGAATGTTTTCAAAGTTCACTCCTTTAACAGTACGACCGTCTTTGATATCAAGACACGGTATGATTCTTTTAGTCAACATATTTTTTCAAATCCGCTAGCTTGATTTTCCCTTCGTAAATCGCTTTCCCGATAATAACTCCTGTACATCCAATTTTCTCCACTTCTTCAATATCTTTCATAGATGAAACTCCTCCGCTTGCAATTAAATTAACTTTAGGAAACTGATCAACAATTTTCTCATACAAGTCGACCGAAGTTCCCTGTAGTAATCCATCTTTTGAAATATCTGTACAAAAAATAGTTGAAACTCCTTTATCCAGATTTTCTTTGATAAAATCAAAAACTGAAATTTCTGTTTGTTCAAGCCAGCCGCTTATTGCTATTTTCTCATTCTTCACATCAGCTCCAAGCAAAATTTTTTCTGCTCCATATTTTTGAATCCACGAAAAAAATAATTCAGGAGTCTTTACGGCAATGCTTCCAACAGTAGCTATTGAAGCACCTGAATTAAATACCATTTCAATTGCTTCTTCTGTTTTAACACCACCTCCAAAATCAATAACAAGTTGAGTTTGTGCAGCAATTTTCTCAAGAACTTTCCAGTTCACAATTTTTCCTTGTTTAGCTCCATCCAGATCAACCAAATGCAAGCGTGTAATTCCAATATCCTCAAATTGCTGCGCAACTTCCAATGGATTTTCATTATAGATTTTCTTTTGAGCATAATCTCCCTGAGAAAGTCGGACGCATTTGCCTTCTATTATATCTATGGCAGGAATAATGGAAATCATAGAGTCAAAAAATTTTCTAATATTTTTTGTCCTGCTGTCGCTGATTTTTCAGGATGAAATTGTACTCCGTAAAAATTATTTTTCTGCAATGCAGAACTGTATTCAAGATTGTAATTTGTTTTTGCAGCTGTACTCTCTCCAATTTCTGCATAATATCCATGAACAAAATACATGTACTCACTCTCTTTCAATCCGTTAAATAAATTTTCTTTTAAAGAATAAATATTATTCCATCCTATTTGCGGAACTTTTTCTCGTCCTCTAAACTTTTCAACTTGTAAATTGAAAACCCCTAGACAATCCGTATTTCCTTCTTCGGAATGTTTACACATCAGTTGCATACCTAAACAAATACCTAATACAGGTTGTTTAAGAGAAACAAGTACTTGGTCCAGTTTTTTTTCTTTTAGATAATTCATTGCACTGCTTGCTTCGCCTACACCCGGAAAAATTACCTTATCAGCAGAAGTAATCTTTTCTGCATTATCAGTTACTTCAGCAATAATTCCAATTCGTTCTAATGCAAAAAGAACTGATTGGATATTACCGGCATTGTATTTAACAATAACTGTTTTCACAAAACTCCTTTTGTACTTGGTAAACTCCTATTATTCATATCTCTTTTCACGGCCATTTTAACAGCTTTGGCAAATGCCTTAAAAATGGCTTCAATTTTATGATGCTCATTCTCTCCTTCTGCTTTTATATTCAAATTACATTTCGCAGAATCTGAAAAGGATTTGAAGAAATGAAAAAACATTTCGGTTGGCATTTCGCCGATTTTTTCTCTTTTAAATTCTGCCTCCCAAACCAGCCAGTTTCTACCTCCGAAATCAAGTGCGACTTGAGCTAAACAATCGTCCATTGGTAGACAAAAACCGTAACGTTCAATTCCACGTTTATTTCCTAATGCTTTTGAAAATGCTTCACCAAGAGCAATTCCAACGTCTTCAATTGTGTGGTGTTCGTCAATGTGTAGGTCTCCTTCACAATGTAAAATGAGATTAAGATTTCCATGCTTCGCTATCTGTTCAAGCATGTGATCAAAAAATCCTAACCCTGTAGAAATTTTTGAGCGCCCGCTTCCATCAAGATTAAGCTTTACCTCTATTTTGGTTTCATTGGTATTACGAGAATGGGATACGAATCGGTATGAATGTGCTAGAAATTCATATATCTCTTTCCAATTAGTAGCCAACACAGTAACTTCATTTTTTTTAACAACATCACGATTCTTAATTATGATGCAACCGGATCCTAAGTTTTGAGCTAATTTCACATCAGTAATACGATCACCTATTACAAAGGAGTTTTTCAAGTCATACTCGCCATTAAAATATTTTGTAAGCATAGCTGTTCCAGGCTTTCGGGTTGGTTTATTGTCTTTTTCAAACGAACGATCGACATACACTGCGGCAAATTTTATTCCTTCCCCTTCCAGCGTTTTCATCATTTTACTTTGCACTTGCTTAAATGCTTTTTCGGGATATTTTTTTGTGCCCAACCCATCCTGGTTAGTCACCATCACTAATTCATAATCTAATTCTTCAGCGATTTTTCTTAAATACGTGATTGCACCCGGAATAAACTCCAGCTTATCCAAACTATCAATCTGGAAAGTTTTTGGTGGTTCCCAAATGATGGTTCCATCTCTGTCAATAAATAAAACTTTTTTCATGTTTTATACTTTTTGAGAGTTTCAAGTAATCGAATATTTTCTTCCTTTGTTCCAATCGTTATCCTTAAGCATCCTTCACAAAGCTCCACTTTAGAGCGATCGCGGACAACAATTTTATTGTCCGTTAAGTATTGGTATATCTTTTTTGCATCGGTTGTTTTAACCAAAATAAAATTGGCTTCGCTCGGATAAACTTTCAGAACAAATTTTAGTTTGCTGATTTCAGCAACTACTTTTTCTCGTTCCGAAACAATTTCTTTTATCCACGCGTTTACTTTTTTATAATTTGTAAGTGCATCAATTGCCAAATGCTGGGAAACAATGTTTACGTTATAAGGAGCTTTTATTTTATTGAATACATCAATAATTTGTTGACTTGCAAATGCCATTCCGATGCGCAATCCAGCTAACCCCCAGGCTTTGGAAAATGTTTGCAGGACCACAAGATTAGGATAATTTAACAATTCAGGGATTAAACTGCGGTAGCTTGCAAAGTTGATATAAGCTTCATCAACTACCACAATTCCGGTAAACTTTTCCAGGATTGATTTTATAGCAAGCCATTTTACTCCGTTACCAGTGGGATTGTTTGGGCAACAAATAAAAATCAGTTTGGTTTTATCGTTGATTGTTTTAAGAATTTTTTCGGTATCCAATTGAAAGGTCTCTTTTTCTAATGGAACTTTAAAAATTGCTACATCATTAATGTTTGCTGATACTTCATACATTCCATAAGTGGGTGGACAAATAATAACGTTATCCTTCTCAGGATTACAAAAAGCTCTGTAAAGAATATCTATAGCTTCGTCACTGCCATTTCCCAAAAAAATATTTTGTGTTGGAACACCTTTTACTTTCGAGAGTTTTTCTTTTAAATCCAATTGCAAAGGATCGGGGTATCGGTTATAATTATCCTTCAGTGGAGAGCCAAAACTGTTTTCGTTTGCATCCAGAAAAATCCCTTCTTTACCTTTAAACTCATCACGTGCTGATGAATAAGGAATTAGTTTTTTTATGTTTTCTCTTAGTATATTGTTTAAATCGAACATTGTTTATATCTCATTATTATTGTTGCCTTCGAGAGTCTCAGGCAACAGGTATGTCGAGGTGGCTGAGGTTCCCGAAGCCACCGGATTGTTTTTGTCTTTATTTAAATCTCTGTATGCAATTGCCAATTCAGGTAATAATTCTGATTGACCATTAATTAATGCTTCTTTTTTCTTTCGGCTCCAACCCTGTACTTGTTTCTCTCTATAAAATGCTTCATCTACTCGCTGATATTCTTCATAATAAACTAAACTGACAGGTAACCTTTTCTTCGTGTGATTAGCTCCTATACCACTTTGATGTTGTTGTAAGCGAAGTTCCAAATTATTCGTACTTCCTGTATAATAACTTCCATCAGAACATTCTAATATATACATGTAGCCTTTCATCTTTTTAATGCGATGATTTCGAGAACCTCAATCATCGCTTCTTTTTTACGGGGACTGAGGTTCCCGAAGTCCCCTTTATTCTTATGGTAACCGCATTCTTATGAGCCTGTAAGCCTTCTGCTTCGGCCATCAATTCAATTGCTGAACCTATGTTTTGCAATCCTTGCTGTGACAATTTCTGAAAAGTAATTTTCTTTACAAAGCTATCCAGCGAAACTCCGCTGTAAGCTTTCGCATAGCCATTTGTTGGTAGCGTGTGATTGGTCCCGGAAGCATAATCGCCAGCACTTTCACAGGAATAATTTCCCAGAAAAACAGATCCAGCATTGATTATCTTTTCGGCAGTTGATTCTTCGTCTTTGCAAACGATTATCAAATGTTCAGGTGCATATTCATTAAGCAATTCAATAGCTTCATTCTTAGTCTTTACCAAAATTGCTTTGCTGTTTTTCAAAGCTTGCTTTGCAATTTCTTTTCTTGGCAGTTTCTCCAATTGTGTTTCAATTTCCTTTTGAACCTTTACAATTACTTGTTCATTATCTGAAACCAAAATTACTTGGGAGTCTGTTCCGTGTTCAGCTTGCGATAAAAGATCGGCTGCAACAAATTCAGGAATGCATGAATCATCTGCTAGTATTGCCACTTCCGAAGGTCCGGCAGGCATGTCGATAGCGATACCTTCTTTGTTAACCAATTGTTTTGCACATGTCACGTATTGATTTCCCGGCCCGAAAATTTTGTGCACTTTGAGAACTGACTCTGTTCCATATGACATTGCTGCAACAGCTTGAGCTCCACCAATCTTAAATATTTTTGATATTCCAATCAATTGTGCTGCAAATAAAATAACGGGGTTGATTTTTCCATCCTTATTCGGAGGAGTACACAAAACTATTTCTTTACATCCAACGATCTTAGCAGGAATACCAAGCATCAAAATTGTTGAAAATAATGGAGCTGTTCCACCAGGAATATACAATCCCACTTTTTCAATGGCAATTGATTTTCTCCAGCATTGAACACCTTTTGTTGTTTCAATGATTTTAACTTCTTCCTTTTGTGACAGGTGAAATTTTTCAATATTCGATTTGGCAAGATCAATCCCCAACTTTAATTCCGCAGAAATAGATTTAGCAGCCTCTGAAAATTCTTTTTCTCTAACCAGCAAATCACTAAGTTCAATACCATCAAACTTTTTGGAATACTTTCTCACAGCAGCATCTCCGTTTGTTTTTACCTCCAAAAGAATTTCAGAAACTGTTTTCTCCAGTGAAGAATTATCAATAGTTGGCCGCGTAAGAATCTCAGTCCGCGAATTTCTTTCGGGAAATTTAATTAACTGCATCATACAATCATTTTTTCGATTGGCACAACCAAAATTCCCTGTGCTCCGTTCTCTTTTAATTTTTCAATGATCTCCCAAAAATCATTTTCATTTACTACTGAATGAACCGAACTCCATCCTTTTTCTACCAAAGGTAAAATAGTCGGACTTTTCATTCCCGGCAGGATTTTACAAATAGCATTCAGCTTATTGTTTGGAGCGTTCAGTAAAATGTATTTATTGTTCTTCGATTTTTTAACTGCATTGATGCGAAATAAAAGCTTATCCAATAATTTATTTTGTGCATCGCTTAGGTTTTTATTAGAAATCAAAACTGCTTCTGATTTCATAACAACTTCCACTTCTTTCAACCCATTCATAAAAAGTGTACTGCCTGAACTCACTAAATCACAAATTGCATCAGCCAAACCTATTCCCGGGGCAATTTCCACGGAGCCACTAATTTCGTGGATCTCTGCATTTATTTTTTCTTTTTTCAGGAATTTTGTAAGAACAGTTGAATAAGTTGTTGCTATTCTTTTCCCGTTTAGATCGGTAAGTGATTTGAACTTCATCCCTTTTGGCACTGCAATCGACAAACGGCATTTTCCGAATCCTAGTTTCTCAATTATTTTCACTTCCTTGTTCGTTTCAACAACAACGTTTTCACCCACAATTCCAATATTGGCAACGTCATCTTCTACGTATTGTGGAATATCATCATCACGCAGAAAAAAAACTTCCAACGGAAAATTCTGTGCTTCGGTTTTTAACTTATTCAAGCCATTGCTGAATTCTATTCCACATTCTTTCAGAATTTTAATGGAATCGTCATACAAACGTCCCGATTTCTGAATTGCAATTTTCAATTTTGTTTCCATAGTTAAATGTATTAAAATAAAAAAGGCTCACCGTTTTCGGTAAGCCTTCGGAAGTATTTTTATTGTTTAGTTTACACAATACAACATCCGCTTACCCTTTGTGGGAAGTGTGATGATGATGTATATGTAACTGATAATTCATAATTGCGTTGCAAATGTATAAAAATATTTTGAACTTGCTCCCTGAATTTAAATTCTATGAAAAAAGTAACAGTTGTCGGTGCAGGATTAGTGGGCTCTCTTTTGTCTATATACTTAGCAAAAAGAGGATATAAGGTGCAGTTATTTGAGAGAAGGCCTGATATGCGCAAAGCGAGTATATCGGTAGGTAAATCAATTAACCTCGCATTGAGCGACAGAGGCTGGAAAGGATTGGAAGGAGTAGGAATTGCCGATGAAATAAAAAAAATTGCTATTCCTATGTATGGAAGATATATTCATAATAAAGATGGGTCAAGCGCATTTCAGCCTTACGGAAAAAAAGACCAAGCCATTTATTCAGTATCGCGTGGTGGAATAAATATGAAGCTGATGGACTTAGCCGAAAAGCAAGCCAATGTCAGCATTGCTTTTGATGAACGATGCACGGACACAAATAAAAAAACGGGTCGGGCAACTTTTGAAAATAACAACAGTAAAAAAATAACCACCGTTGATTCTGATCTTGTATTTGGTGCTGACGGAGCTTTCTCAGCTGTACGATTGCAGATGCAGCTGGCGAATGATCGTTTTAATTATCAACAGTTTTACATTGAAGCAGGATACAAAGAACTCACCATTCCTGCCGGACCCAGTGGTTCTTTTGTTATTGAAAAAAATGCATTGCATATTTGGCCAAGAGGAAGTTTTATGATGATCGCTCTTCCTAATTTCGATGGCAGTTTTACCTGCACACTTTTCTTTCAGATGGAAGGAAGTAAATCCTTCGCAGCGCTTAAAACAAAAGAAGATGTGAAACAATTTTTTGAAATCGAATTTCCGGATGCAATAACGTTGATGCCCACTTTGGTGGAAGACTTTTTTAATAATCCGACTTCTTCACTGGTAACAGTTAAATGTTTTCCATGGACATTTGAAAGTAAAGTAGCGTTGATCGGTGATGCTGCTCATGCCATTGTTCCTTTTTACGGACAAGGAATGAATTGTGGTTTTGAAGATTGTGTTGTGCTGAATGGATTGGTTGATAAATACAAAGAAAACTGGCCGGAAATATTTAAAGAATACGAAGTGCTCCGGAAACCGGATGGAGATGCCATTGCTGATTTGGCAATTGCCAACTTTGTTGAAATGCGAGATAAAACAGCTGATAAAAAATTTCTTCTTCAGAAAAAGATAGAGGCTAAATTCAGTGAAAAATATCCTGACAAATGGACTCCGTTATATTCTATGGTTACTTACCGCACCGACATACGTTATTCAACTGCTTTAAAAGAAGGACAAAAGCAAGAAGCTGTCATGCAAAAAATTATGTCCATCACTGATATTGAAAAAAAGTGGGACAGTGAGGAAGTTGAAAAAGAAATTTTGAAAATGATATGATCTATCGTCAAAACAACCTTGTTGTTAAAATACTTTTTGAAAATCTTCGCAAAAGTCCGATAACGGGAGTTTACCGACCGCAGGCATATATTGATGGCTCAACAAAATACTGCACTGTCTGTAAATTTGATGTTTTCAAAAAAGAAATAAAACAAGGCGATAAAATTGTTTTCGAAACGATACTTGAAGCACCAAAAGGATTTGGACATCGCCTGAAAGAAGGAGCCTTGCTAACTATTCGCGAAGGACTGGATGTTGTGGGAAAAGCTATTGTGCTGGATATTATCGGGTATCAAAAAGAAATAGCAAAGGAAAAGCCTTCTCAGCTTTCCTAAGTTAAAAACGGATTATTCTTCCTCTCAAAGCCAATGTTGGTAGAAGGCCCGTGTCCGGAGTGAACTACATAATCATCTGCTAAAGCAAACAATTTTGTTTTGATGCTATTGATAAGCGTGGCGTGATTTCCGCCCGGCAGATCAGTTCTGCCAATACTTCCATAAAATAAAACATCACCTCCGATAATAAATTTTTGATCTTTGTTTACAAAACAAATACTTCCCGGTGAATGCCCCGGAGTAAATAAAATATCAAAAGATGAATTGCCGAATTTTACAGTATCTCCCTCACGGATGAAATTAGATGGCTCAGTTGATTCTTCCGCATTTAAACTATACATTTTTGCCACTTGCATCAATGATTTCAGAACGGGTAAGTCGTTTTTGTTTATTTCTAAACCAAGTTTATATTTTTCAGAAATAAACTTATTTCCAAAAACATGGTCAATATGACAATGGGTGTTTAATAACTTAACAGGTTTTAGTTTTTGATTTTCAATAAAAGAAACCAATTCAGCTCTTTCGTTGTCATCATAACATCCGGGATCAATGATTGCGCACTCTTTTGTCTCATCAAACAGAATATACGTGTTTTCCTGAAAAGGATTGAAAACGAATGAGTGAACAGTTACCATATAAGCTTACAATATTACGAAAATTAAGGCGTTCAATTTATAATTTCATGCTATATTAGTAGTCCTTTTTTAGGATTGTACAAGTGAAAAAATATTTTCCTTTTCTTTTTTTATTCATCTGGCTGTTTGGCTTTTCATTTATTTCGTCTGCCCAGTTTTATACAGGGTCGCAGCTTGAATTTGGAAAAAACCGCATACAGTATGATGAGCCGCGCTACTGGACTTTTTACAGCTACGATCGCTATTCGGTTTATTTTTATGAAGGCGGAAAAGAAATTGCCAACTATGTTTCCAAGTCTGCAAAAACCAACCTGGAGCAGATTGAAAAAATGCTCGATTCTCCCATAGAAAAAAAACTTCAGTTCATTATTTACAACAAGCAATCCGATTATGCTCAAAGCAATTTGGGTTATTCAACCGATGAACAATACAATATTGGAGGCGTAACAAAAATAGTAGGTACAAAAATCATTCTTTATTTTGAAGGAGATCATCAGAAGCTAGAACAGCAAATACGTGCAGGAATTGCTGAAGTTGCCCTTAATGAAATGATGTACGGTGGAGGAGTCGGAGCGATGGTAAGAAACTCTGCTCTTTTGGTTTTGCCCGATTGGTACACGAAAGGACTGATTGCATATATTTCAACATATTGGAATACGGATATGGATAATTGGCTGAGAGATGGTATCATGTCAGGGAAATACAAAAAATTTAACCGCCTTACGGGAATTGATGCAACTTATGCAGGTCATTCCATTTGGAATTACATTGCTGAAACTTATGGAGAATCAGTTATTCCCAACCTTTTGTATATGACCAAAGTCAGCCGAAGCATGGAAAGCGCATTTATGTTTGTTCTCGGCACATCAACCAAGAGTCTCACGAATGATTGGTATTCATTTTATCAAAGCAGGTATGAAAGTTCTGAGAAAAATCCTTTACCGGAACAAACTCCGATTCTTAAAAAGCCCAGATCAACAAGAGTTTATAATCAGGTAAAAATAAGTCCCGATGGAAAGAAGGCAATTTACGTTACCAACGAAATGGGACAATACAAAGTATGGCTTTACGATTTTGACAGAAACAAAGCAAAGCGAATTTTAAAATTTGGACAAAAGCTTGATCGAATAAATGATTATTCATATCCTTTATTGGCTTGGCATCCAAGTGGTCAGTTGTTTTCCATTATCCGCGAGCATAAGGGTAAATTGCTTTTGATGCAATATGATATTGAAGACAGAAAAAAACAAGAAAGACGTATCATCAATTTTGAAAAAGTGCTTGATTTTTCTTATTCTAGCGATGGAAAGAAGTTTGCCATGTCTGCTGTGCAAAACGGGCAGTCGGATATTTTCGTTTTCACTGCTGCATCAAACGGATATGAGCAGATAACCAAAGATATTTATGATGACTTAAATCCAAGATTTGTGCACAACTCAAAAGAAATTGTTTTTAGCTCAAACAGAAATAACGATACAATTAAGTTGGGAAATGACAAGGACGATTTTATTCCTCAAAGAGCTAAGGATATTTTTGTTTATGATTATGCTTCAAGATCGAATGTATTAAAGCGAGTTACCAATACTCCTTATATCAATGAATCAAATCCTGCTGATTACGACAGTCTTCACATTTCATACCTCAGCGATCAGAACGGAATTAAGAACCGTTACCTTGCTCATTTTGACAGTACCATCAGTTTTATTGATACGGCTACGCATTACAGAACTATTGTAACAAGTTTCCCTATTACCAATTATTCCAGGAATATTATTGAGCAAGATATTAATGTAAAGTCAAACAAATATGCTGAAGTGATTTACTCGAAAGGGAAATACAGGATGTACACAAATGATCTGACGAACGTTTCGTCACTCCCAAAAGTTGATTTGGAGAATACCACATACAGGGCTAATCAGGTGAAAGAACAACAACAAAAATCTCTTAAAGCACAATCGGAAGCTAAGGCAAAAGAAAATGTTGTTTTACCTAAAACTGTTGAAAGTCCAAAACGGGATGAACACAAAGAGAATTTAAGTTTAAAACCTGATAGCAATGAAATAGACATCAACAATTACATTTTTGATAATGAAGAAAAAAAGTCTGCTGAAAGGAAAGAGAGTGTAGCTGAAAAACAAACTCCATCTGCTTCTACTGACACATCAGGATTTAAGCTTGCACAGCAAAGAAATTATCATATCAATTATGCCGTGGATTATGTAGTGACGCAATTCGATAATACTTTTCTCAATTCAACATATCAAAAGTTTACAGGAGGTTCCAATCCAATCTACTTAACTCCCGGGCTTAGTGAATTGCTGAAGGTAGGGATGAGCGATTTGTTTGAGGATTACAGGATTATTGGCGCAATGAATATACCATTCAGCCTTTCCGATTTCGAATATTATTTAAGTTATGAAGACAGAAAGAAACGTCTTGATAAACAATACATTCTTCACAGGCAATCATTCAGCGATGCATCTCCCAAAACCATTACCAATGATGGTAAATACATATTAAAATGGCCGTTTACTGAAATAACCAGCGTTCGCGGCACTTTGATGCTGAGAAACGATGAAACGATTTATCCTTCCGTAGATGATGTGACTTTAAAACAACCCAACTTATATACTACAACGGGTGGAGCTAAAATTGAGTTTATCTATGACAACACAAGAAATACCGGATTAAATCTTTACAACGGAGTACGCGCAAAAATTTTCGGAGAATATTACCAGCAGGTTTATCAGCAAAATACCGATATGTACATTGTTGGCATTGACGTGAGGTATTATCAGAAAATACATCGGGGCATCATCTGGGCTAACCGCTTTGCAGCAAGTACATCGTTCGGGCATGAAAAGTTGGTTTATTATATGGGTGGAGTTGATAACTGGCTCGTTCCAAAATTTGATAACTCGATTAACGTTGCCACGGATCAAAATTATGCGTACCAAACCATTGCAACACCTATGCGGGGATTTTACCAGAATATTCGAAACGGCAATTCATTTGCATTAATTAATAGTGAATTAAGAGTTCCCATATTCAAGTACTTTGCAAACAAGCCTTTAAAGTCTGATTTCTTTAACAACTTTCAGGTTATTGGTTTTACAGATATAGGAACTGCCTGGACAGGCGATTCTCCTTATTCACAACAAAATTATTTGAAACAGACCGTAATATCAAATCCCGGAAATCCGTTGTTGATAACGCTCAACAATAACAGCAATCCAATTGTAGCCGGATACGGCTGGGGTATCAGGAGCAGAATATTGGGGTATTTTGTGAAATTAGATTGGGCATGGGGAGTGGAAGACCTCACGATATTGCCGCGAATGACATATCTTTCATTAGGTTTAGATTTTTAATGTATAGTTGTAAAATAATGTTGTTGGTCACAATCCGTCAGTTCGAGTAGCGAACGAAGTGAGCATATCGAGAACTATTTATCAATGCACTTCTCGATACATCCAGACAGTAAACGTCTGGACACTCGAAGTGACACGCAAAACATTATTCTACAACAAAATAATTTTTAATTAAAAAATTCATCTTGAAAAAATCATACTCGGAAATGACGACAATAATTATTTTACTGGCTCTTGGCTTGATAGCAGGCGTATTGAGCGGAATGATAGGAATAGGAGGGGGGATTGTAATTGTTCCCGTGTTGGTTTATTTTCTGGGATTCTCTCAACAAGAAGCACAGGGAACCACATTGGCTATGTTTCTTCCACCAATAGGTATTTTGGCTGTTTACAATTATTACAAAGCCGGATACGTAGATATTAAAGCAGCTTTAATTATCGGTATTACTTTTATTGTTGGCAGTTACGTTGGCTCAAAAATATCCATCAGCCTTGACCAGAGTATTGTAAAAAGAATATTCGGGATAATCATATTATTGATCTCTCTGAAAATGATTTTTACGAAGTAAAATAAAATCAATGAAAGTAAAAATTTTCCTTTCTTTTTTTTGTCTTGGATTCTCTATCCTATCATATAGCCAAGAAAAAATAAATCAACTTGATAAAGATGGGAAAAATGATGGAAGATGGCTTGTTCGCTTGGATGATCATTGGTTGATTCCAAAAGATACTGATAAAGCCGTTTATTGCAGATATAATTTCTTCGATCATGGACTAAATCTAAATCCTATGGGTGCAGGCGGTGGTAAAGGGTGGAAATGTATATCTACTGTAAACAGTACTCAATATATTGGCAAAATGAAGTTGCTTGACGGAGAATATAAATGGTACGATAAAAAAGGTCGGTTAATTTTTATTCATGTTTTAAAAAATGGGGAATATGTTTCATATAAAGAATTTTATAAATCAGGAGAACTTCATGAATATTTTGATTATACAAAGCATCAAGGTCAGCCTCATTCTTATTATATATACCTATATGATAAAAAGGGTAAAGTCAAATATGAATTCAATGCTTATGGAGGAAACGGCTTAGATAATAAAATTAAAAAGTAATTTCAAACTGAGGCATTATCTTGTTTTTCATTACTGAATTTTATAAAAACAAATAAAGTTAAAATTTCAGCGTTTTCTGCCGTGTTCGTGGCGTTGTACCCTACAGTGAAATTCGAAAGCTTTACAGCATTGGCTTCTGGCTCTAAAGCCAGCTTGCTAAGCTTTAAAGCGAACGGCCGTGGCCACGTGGCCAAACCTGACGGCTGTGTAGCTTTCTTTGCCGGCTTTAAAGCATTAGCTCCCGGCTCTAAAGCCAAGGTTACCGGCTTCGTAGCCTGGACTGACGGCTGCGAAGCTTTGGAGTATAGCTATTACTTATTTACAGGATTATATGCATTTTTTACATTATTTAGTATGTTTTTGTCGTTTTTAAGCTTTTGATATGTCATACCAAGTTGCCAATACCAATATTGTCATTGATTAAATTTTATAAAAACAAATAATCTATCTTTGCCGTCCTTAAACCTATGTTGTAAATAGGCAATTATGATAAACATAACACTACCCGATGGTTCCGTAAGACAATTTTCTAAAGGAACCACAGCGCTCGAAATAGCAAAAAGCATTAGCGAAGGATTAGCGCGCAATGTGCTTGCCGCAAAAGTTAACGGTGAAGTATGGGATGCTACACGACCAATTAATAATGATGCCAAATTGGTATTACTTACCTGGAATGACAACGAAGGTAAGTCAACTCTATGGCATTCATCTGCCCACCTGATGGCAGAAGCATTGGAAGGATTTTACCCGGGAATAAAATTCGGAATAGGACCTCCGGTTGAAAATGGATTTTATTACGATGTTGATCTTGGAGGAAAAGCCATTTCATCAGAAGACTTCAAAAAAATTGAAGAAAAAATACTGGAACTGGCAAGGCAGAACAATACTTACATACGTAAAGAAATTTCGAAGGATGAAGCCATAAAATACTTTACTGAAAAAGGAGATGAGTACAAACTTGATTTGTTAAAAGATTTGCAAGACGGCAACATTACTTTTTACGAACAAGGAAAATTTACCGATTTGTGCCGAGGTCCTCACATTCCCAATACAGGATTCATAAAAGCAGTAAAGCTGATGAACATTGCCGGAGCTTACTGGAAAGGCGATGAAAAAAACAAACAGCTTACCAGGATTTACGGTATTACTTTCCCGAAGCAAAAAGACTTAACAGAATATCTTGCCATGCTCGAAGAAGCCAAAAAGCGCGACCATCGAAAGCTTGGCAAAGAGTTGGAAATATTTACTTTTGATGACGATGTAGGTCCAGGGCTTCCTTTGTGGCTGCCAAATGGAGCCATTATTATTGAAGAACTGGAAAGACTGGCTAAGAAAACCGAGCAAGAAGCAGGCTATAAGCGTGTCCGAACTCCACATATCGCAAAAGAAAGCATGTATAAAACCAGCGGACATCTTCCTTATTATGAAGACAGCATGTTTCCTGCCATGATGCTGGAAGGAGAAAAATATTACCTGAAAGCGATGAACTGTCCGCATCACCATAAAATATTTGCAACGCTGAATCCTAGTTACCGCGATTTGCCGGTGCGATTGGCAGAATATGGAACATGCTACCGTTACGAGCAGTCAGGAGAATTGTTCGGATTGATGAGAGTACGTTGCCTACAAATGAATGATGCGCACATTTATTGTACCGAGGAACAATTTGCAGATGAGTTTCGTGCAGTAAATGAAATGTACCTGAAGTATTTCAAAATTTTCGGTATAGAAAAATATGTAATGCGTTTCTCCACACACTCAAAAGAAAAACTCGGAAAAAAATACGTCAATGAACCGGAACTATGGCTAAAGACAGAAGACATGGTTCGCAAGGTTTTGATTGATTCAAAAATTCCTTACGTGGAAGTTCCGGATGAAGGCGCTTTCTACGGACCAAAAATAGATGTGCAGGTATGGAGTGCTATAGGAAGAGAATTTACTTTAGCTACCAACCAGGTTGACTTTGCAGTTCCTGCCCGATTCGGTCTGACATTCAGGAATGCGAAAAACGAAATGGAAACGCCCATTTGTATACACCGTGCACCGCTTGGTACTCATGAACGTTTTATTGGATTCCTGATCGAGCATTTTGCAGGTAACTTCCCGATATGGCTAACACCCAAGCAGGTGAGCATTCTTCCCATAAGCGAGAAGTACAACGATTACGCAAAAAAAGTTTTGAAATTGCTTAATAATTACGATATTCGCGGGCTCGTTGACGAAAGGAACGAGAAAATCGGCAAAAAAATACGCGATACCGAATTGCAAAAAGTACCGTATATGCTGATTGTAGGAGAAAAAGAAGCGGCAGAAAATAAAGTAGCTGTTCGCAAACACGGTGAAGGAGATAAAGGAATATTTACGATTGAAGAATTTGTGAAACAAATAAAAACAGAAATTGAAGCCACTTTGACTTCATTTAAAACAAGTACTAACTAAAAAACGGAGGTTAACATAGCAACAGTTTTCAGACCCAAGCAGCCTTATATTCAAAGACCAAGGTTTCAACCAAGGTACCAGAAGAAAGAAGATCTACATAAGATCAACGAAAAAATACAAGCATTAACAGTGCGCGTAGTTGGCGAAGGAGTGGAGCCAGGTGTTTATCCTATTGAAAAGGCACTGCAAATAGCACGAGAAGTTGGAGTAGATTTAGTTGAAATAGCTCCTACAGCAGAACCGCCGGTTTGCAGGGTAATTGATTATAAAAAATTTCTTTACGAATTAAAGAAGAAACAAAAAGAAATAAAAGCCAAAACCGCTAAGGTTATTGTAAAAGAAATAAGGTTTGGACCGCAGACAGATGACCATGATTTTAATTTCAAAAAAAATCATGCTGTCAAATTTCTGCAGGAAGGTGCAAAAGTAAGAGCGTTCGTATTATTCAGAGGACGATCAATTGTGTTTAAAGAACAAGGAGAATTATTGCTCCTGCGATTTGCGAACGAACTGGAAGAATATGGAAAAGCAGAACAGCTACCTCTTTTGGAAGGAAAAAAGATGATTATGCTGATTGCACCAAAAAAGAAGTAAAGACTATAAAGATTAAATAAATAAGAAAATGCCAAAAATGAAAACGAATTCCGGTGCAAAAAAGAGATTCTCTTTCACCGGAACAGGTAAGATAAAAAGAAAACACGCTTACAAAAGTCACATATTGACAAAGAAAGCAACCAAGAGAAAAAGAGCTTTAACTAAAGCTGCTTTGGTTAACAAAACTGATTTAAGCAAAACAAGACTATTGCTTGCAGTAGGTAAGTAAAATCAATAAAGAACTTTTAATAAACAATTAAGTTAAACCCGGTGCTGAGCTTTAAAGTCTCTTAAAAAGAGCGCTCTTCACCAAAAAACTAAAAACAATGGCAAGGTCGGTTAACAACGTAGCTTCCAGAGCAAGAAGAAAAAAACTGCTTAAACGTACAAAAGGTTATTTTGGCGGCAAAAAGAATTTAATTACTGTTGCAAAAAACACTTATGAAAAGGGGCTTACATACGCCTATCGCGACAGAAAAACCAAAAAGAGAAATTTTAGATCGCTTTGGATTGCAAGAATCAACGCAGCTATTCGTCCTTACGGAATGTCATATTCTGAATTTATAGGAAAAGTGAATGCTAAAAATATTCAACTTAACCGTAAAGTTCTTGCTGACTTGGCATTGAATAATCCCGATGCTTTTAAGTCGGTAGTTGAATCGGTAAAATAAAAGACCACTTACTACTTTTATATTATTTTGCAGGGTATTATCGCGTCTTCGTTAAATGTGTAAACCGCGCACATTCTGTGGTAGCCATCAGCAATAATAACATTGCCGTTTACTTTGTCTCTGACCAATAAAATAGGGGACATTTTTTTTCCTTTCTCAATTTTACTGCAGTTTTTTCTGACGTGATAATTGCTGATGCCAAGCAATGATAGTTTTGATGCTCTGAATACATCCTTGGCTTTAAATTCCGACAGGGTAGCTTTTTGTAACCTTCTTACTAATTCTGCTGCTATTGATTCGTCATAAATCAAACTCAGGTAAGATAAGGCTGCAGGATAGTTATGATTTTCAGGCTCACTTAACCATTTTATTTTTTGTTTATTTTTTTTCATGGTTTTAATTTGGTAACAAATGTCAGCTTATGGCTCAAGCAGGTAATAACTCATCTAAGTTAATAATAAAAACTTTTGCAAAAAAACAGATACGAATACTTAATATTAAAATTTTGATTCTGGCTGAAATTTTTGAGAATGAATCAATTTTATATATAATTCAGTTATTCTTGGGTAGAAATTTTATAGCTTTATAAAAGGTTGATATTTATAAAACCTTAGTTTTGCTTTTAGTCAACATTATATAAAATAAATTTATTATAAGGAGAGGATTATAGGTTAAAAATTACTTATGCTAAAACGGCTTATTGGTCTTTTTATTATATTTTCTCCTTTCACTTCTTATTTTGCTTTTTCCGCATGGTTTAGATTACCTGTCATCCTGTTATTACTGGTATATATTTTTTTTTCTATAAAAATATTACATAGAGGAAAAATATCAACCAAATTTTTATTTATAGTTAATATCAGTGATATTATTTTATTACTATTATTAATTACAATTGTTTTTTCTTCAATGCTTAATTATACTGAAAACAGGGCATTTAGCCATACAATTGCAAGCGTCTTTGTATTTCTAATGTATTTTGTATTGTTAAAAAAAATAATCGATTTTGAAAACCTTGATTATACATATATTTTAAAAATGTTTGCCATATCGTCTTTTATTTGTGGCGCAATTATTATTGTAGATTGGATATTGATCAATTATTATAATATTGGTTTCAGAGGTTATTTTGTGAGGGTAGATCACAAACTAGCTAACATGTTGTACTATCAAAAACCTTATTTTGTTTCCGTGGGTGGAGTTGCTGAAGAACCCGGAAGTATGGCTTTATTAATGAATATCATTGCCCCACTTGGAATGTTATATTATAAGATTAAAAGAAAATATTGGATTTTACTATTTCTTTTCGGAACGTATTTACTGTCAATGATTTTTTTATCTTCTTCAGCAGGTATTATTTGCTTATGTATGGCTATTCTCGTTGCTTTTTTACATCGCATTAATTTTAAATGGCATCTCAGGAAGAACTTACTATTGTTATATACACTTTTATTTGTATTAGCAATTGGGATAATATTCTATATAACCTATACATACAATGGTGTAGTTATTGCTCAGATAAATGAAATAAAAACTAAGGTTTTTTTAAGTGACAGAAATTCATCTTCTCATATACGGTCGTATGTATGGAAAGAAGCAATTATAAATTGGTTGAATAATCCATTCTTTGGCAATGGTCCAGGAGCATCAATCAGTGAATATATTGTAGGATATCATAGCGTTTACCTCACATTTTTGGCTGATACGGGAATAATCAGTTTGCTTTTATTTTTATTATTTTTATTTATTGCCTATAAAAAAATAGTAAGAATTAAAGCTGTAAATAATTATTATTTAATGATACCATTTATGTCTGTTGCGTTTCATTTTGCTGTTATTGGCGATTTTTATCATGCCCCGTTTTGGATATTGCTAATTGTTATTCACATGATATATAAAAAAGAGAGAACCAATAATGAAAATATCGGTAGTTACACCAGTATATAATGGTGAAAAGTACATTAGGGAAACTATTGAATCAATCAAGGGTCAGAGCTATAATAACTATGAGCATATTATAATTGATGCCTTATCTACTGATAATACAATAAATATAATAAAAGAATATCCCCATGTTTTATATTTGTCGGAAAAAGATCATGGTCAATCGGATGCCATTAACAAGGGTTTTCGCCTTGCAAAAGGTGATATATTAGCATGGCAAAATGCAGATGATTTATATTTTCCGAATACATTTGATACTATTGTTGAGTTTTTTAATAATCATTCGGAGGTAGATATTGTTTATGGTTATTACCAATTAATTGATCAAGATAGAAAATGGATTTGTGATGTATATCCTATAAAATGGAGTGGTTGGCTGTTTTCTCATGGAAGATTTTGCCCACCTCAGCCTACTATATTTTGGAGAAGGCGTGTTTATGAAAAAGTAGGTTTATTAAATGATAGTTTAAATTATTGCATGGATGTGGATTTTTATTCAAGAGCTGTGAAAAACAATTTTGTTTTTGAGCGAATCCCCAAAATGATAGGACAATTCAGAATCCATGTAGATAGTAAAACTCAAAACAGAGATAACGAGAAAAAAGTTTTTGAAGAATACAAAAAGGTATTAGCCGACAATTTTAATTATAATTTGTTCGATATATTTTTATACAAAATGTTTCAGGCTCGTGCCAAAGTGACGAAAGTAGTAAAACAAAAATGGCTTAAGAAGATATAAATGAACTCATACGGAATTGTTAAAAAAAAACTGATTTGCTTATACTGTGGTAATAGTATTCAGGATGTTGATTTAGTTAATGAATCTGTTATTTGCAAAACATGCCATCAATCGTATCCTTTGTTGAATGGTATTCCTGTAATTATAAATGAAAACAAAAGTGTTTTTTCGTTTTCTGATTTTCTCCAGCAAAAGAATTTATTTTTTGATATATCAAAAAAGGGTAAAATCATCAGCTTTATAAGCAGCGTTATACCAAGCATTGGTGGCAATAATTTAGGTGATAGAAACTTCAAGTTTCTGGAAAAATTACTAATAAATAAAAAAGTTGATAATAAACCAAGAGTATTAATATTAGGTGGAAGTATTATTGGAGAAGGAATGGATCATTTTATTAAGTCAACAAATATTGAAATTGTTGAAAGTGATGTTTCCATCGGACCAAGAACGCAAATTATTTTTGACGCTCATTACATACCTTATGAAAATGAATCTTTTGATTGTATAATAGCACAAGCTGTTTTAGAGCATGTAATAAATCCTGAACAATGTGTAAGAGAAATACACAGGGTTTTAAAGCCGGATGGAATTGCTTATGCAGAAACTCCTTTTATACAGCAAGTTCATGGCGGGGCATATGATTTTACCAGGTATACAAAATCTGGCCATCGAAGTTTATTTAAACATTTCAAAGAAGTGAAAAGCGCTATTACTGCTGGAAGTGGGACGGCATTGGCTTGGTCGTATCAGTACTTCTTGCTCTCCCTGTTTGGATACAATCGTAGTCTTAGGTTAGTTATAAAATTATTCGCACGGATAACGGGTTTTTGGATAAAATATCTGGATTATCTTACTAAGTTCAATAGCTATGATTCAGATGGTGCTTCCGGATTTTATTTTATAGGTCAGAAATCATCAGTAGCTATAACTGATAAAGAATTGATCGATTATTATACTAAAAATAGAAATTAAAATTATGAGACGGCATAAGCCATTTATTTATTGGATAAAAGGAAAAAATAATAATGTAAGTTTTAGCGAACTTATTCGTTTTACATTCAGTTTGCCTTTCAAACAGCTGGGTAAGAATAAAGTTAAATCGGTTGTTGCTGAAGGAAATTATTACAAAGTTCAGTTTGAAGGATTTTTACAACCGATATATTGGCCTAAAGATTTCCCTTTATATTCTCTTTATCAGGTAGCAGCGGAATTGTTGTATAGAAATTGGTGGAATTATGAGATAAATGAAAATAAAGTTGAAGAGGGAGCTGTTGTTATAGATTGTGGTGCTGCTGAAGGAGGATTTGCCATGCAGGTTGCAAATCGGTGTAAAAAAGTATATGCTATTGAACCACATCCGAGATTTGTGGAAGCAATGAAAAAAGCGTTTTTCAATATAAATAATGTAGAAATACTTCCTTTAGGTGTTGGCGATAAGATAACAAATATGAGACGATTAGATGATGGTATTATGTCTAAGATAGATAATGATAAAGGAATTCAGGTGGAAATAAATACCATTGATAACTTGTTTTATATTAAAAATATTAAGGTAAATTTCATAAAAGCAGATTTAGAAGGATTTGAACTTAGCATGTTACGTGGAGCTGAAAATACAATTAAAACATGGAAACCTAAATTGTCAATTACAACCTATCATAACCAGGATGATTATAAAAATATTTCTGATTATATAAAACAAATATGCCCTGAATATATTATTAAGGGAGTTGGCATAACAGACAGTTTTGGTACTCCTGTGATGCTTCATGCATGGGTTAAATAGCCTCTTTATGATTATTTGTCATGTTATAACAGATTTGGGTTATGGAGGAGCAGAAAAGTTATTAATAAATCTTGCCAATATTCAAGCGAAAAATAACCAGGTTCATATTGTTTATTTTAAAGGAATAGCTGAACTTCAGCATACTTTAAATAACTCAATTAAGTTACACCATGTTAATTTGGATATTTATTGTGCAAAAAATGTAAGAAAACTATTAGTAGAACTATTACCTGATATAGTACACACACATTTAGGACATGCAGATGTAATCGGAATGTGGGCTTGCAGAGGATTGAAGGCAAAGTGCTTTTGTACGATGCATAATATATGGTTCAAGTGGGATTGGAGAGATAGTTTAATATTCGGTATTTATTTCATATTGTTTAAAACCATAGCTAAAAATTGTAAAGTAATATCAATATCAAAGGCAGTAGCCGAGCACGTAGAAAAAGTTTTAAAGGTCTCAAAGCATAATAGTAAAATGGTTTACAATGCAATACCAAATACTCTTAATGAATACAATAAAGCAATGCTTCGGAAAGAATTCAATATTTCAGATGATTCATTTTGTATTTTGTTTGTGGGGCGATTAGAGATACAAAAATCAGTAGAAACGCTTTTGTATTCAGTAGCAGAATTGAGAAGTAAAATTAATAATATACAGGTTATAATTGTCGGAGATGGTAATTTGAAATTAACTCTTCAGGAATTATCAAAAAAGCTTAATATTGATAATATTGTTCTTTTTTCGGGAAGTATTTTGGATGTCGAAAAATACTATGCCATGGCTGATGTGTTTGTGTTACCATCTGTATTTGAAGGTTTCGGAATAGTAATACTTGAAGCCTTTAAGGCTTCACTATCTGTTGTTTCAACTAATATTGAAGGCCCAAAAGAACTTATTGAAGATGGTTATAATGGATTTTTATTTGAACCTAAAGATCATCATAAACTTTCTGATTATTTGTGGAGACTATATGAATCTTCTGACGAAAGAATTCGGATAGGTACAAACGGGTATAATTCATACAAAAATAATTATAACATTAAGGGTTATGCTGAAAAAATAGAAGCATTGTATACAGAATGAGAATTATTCACGTAATAGAATCTGGAGGAGGGAGTGCTGATTTTGTTGTATACCTTATTAAGTATTTGCCCCAACATCAACATATTGTAATATATGGTGAAAGAGCATTTGGTAAAAGTCACAATGAATTAAATCGTATTTATAAAAATGTCACGTTTTACGAATGGAAATACGTTCAGCGGGAAGCAAGGATATTTGCAGATTTTAAAGCAATTTTTTCATTGTATGATATAATGAAAAGTTCGCATGGTGATGTAATACATCTTCATTCCTCTAAAGCTGGGTTTTTAGGCAGATTTGTCTGTTTTTGGTTAAAGTTAAATAATGTAATATATACTCCTCATGCGGTATCATTTTTAAGAAAAGATATTTCTCCTCTTAAAAAGAGATTATATGTTTTTTTGGAGCGAATGGCAAACAAACTTACTGGCAAAATAATTTGCTGCTCAAAATCGGAAGCGGAAGAATTGACAAAAAAAGGAATACCATGT
>Ga0206913_1026_pt2 | contig 36703 bp, 28 predicted proteins | sample Alteio_BWOrgHeat_72_FD_152942 | JGI IMG/M metagenome (GOLD analysis project Ga0206913, IMG submission 152942) | Enriched cells from forest soil in Barre Woods Harvard Forest LTER site, Petersham, Massachusetts, United States -... | ecosystem: Environmental > Terrestrial > Soil > Temperate forest >... | reverse complement strand
GATGTGCCCAGTGAGCCACGTTATCGCCCGCATTATTTTGAACACCCAAAAATAATTCATATACAACATAGGCAAGTACGGCCCATTTTGCTTTAATCGGAATCAGGGCATAGATGTAAATCAGGCTGTTAGGAAAAAGAAGTCCGAAAGCAACCATGCAACCGAAAATCGCTCCGGATGCGCCCAGGGTAGGGACATTTAATTCCGACTTTGGATTGAATTTCAGAACATCCTGGTCATGCAGACCGTAGCTGCTAAGGCTATCCCAAAGCGGAGTGAGTTCCTGATATACAACGATTAAATGCAATACGGCCGCTCCGATGCCGCATACGATATAAAAAGTCAGAAACCGCCTGGGTCCCCAGTAATTTTCCAGGATACTTCCAAACATCCAAAGAATCAGCATATTCCAGAATATATGCATAAAACCTCCGTGCAGAAACATATAAGTAATGATCTGGTGGGGTTTGAAAAAAGATGATCGGATATCATGGAGCGCAAAGAAGTTTTCCATCCAGGAAGAGCCTCTGTTTTCAAATGTCCATTGAACTAAAAAAACGACAACATTGATGATGATCAGGTTCTTTATTACGGGCGGTATCACCTGCGAGCGCCCCAAACGGAAATCGGTCATATTTCTTCAGAAATTACTGGCTGCAAGTTAATGTTTTAAGAAAAGCGCAGTCACATTTTCAATATGAAGGGTATGTGGGAACATGTCCACAGGCTGAACAGCAGAAATCTGATATTTTTCGGAAAGCAGATTGAGATCACGGGCCTGGGTAGCCGGATTACAACTTACATAAATGATCTTTTCTGCCGCTATCTCCAGGAGTTTGACGATCAGTTTTTCTGACATACCTGCCCTGGGGGGGTCCGAAACGATCAGATCGGGCCGTCCATGGGTTTCAAAAAATGTATCGTCGCAGATCTCCGTTACATCACCGGCAAAAAAAGCTGCATGATGAATCTGATTTAACAAAGCATTTTCTTTTGCATCGGAAATAGCTTCCGGTATCCATTCGATCCCTATTACTTTTTTGGCTGCATCACTCAGGAAAATGCCTATGCTTCCCGTACCGCAATAGAGATCATAGACGATTTCAGATCCATTCAAAGCAGCAAATGAACGTACGGTTTGATACAATCGCTCCGCCTGTGCCGTGTTCGTCTGGAAAAAGGACTTGGGGCCGATTTTAAATAAGAATTTTTCAAGTTTTTCAATCACATAACCCTTTCCTGAATATACAACAGGCTGAAGGTCATTCAGACTATCGTTCCATTTTGGATTGATGGTATAAAGTAGGGTTGTAATAGCCGGGAAATGGTTCTGCAGATGCATTAACAAGGCATTTTGTAATAGCTCATCCCGGTAACCAAAAACGATGTTTACCATGATTTCACCCGTTCTGCATAGTCTTATCTGCAGGTTCCGCAGAAATCCTTCATGGCGCTGGATATCATAAAAGCTGACTTCATTTTCAATGGCCCACCGTTTCGTTTCCAGGCGTATGGCATTGGTTGGCTCATCCTGCAGATAACAGGTCTCCACGTCCACTACTTTATCGAAAATACCCCGTGCATGAAATCCGGCCGCATTTTGCAAATTTGAAATTTGCGGATCCGCTAATTCCTCCTTTAGCAGATAACGGTGATTGGAAAAGGTATATTCCAGTTTATTGCGGTACAGGGAGGTTCTTTCGGACCCCATGATTGGACGGATTTCCGGTAAATCCAGTTTCCCAATACGTTTCAGGCTTTGTAATACCTGATCATGTTTGTATTCCAACTGCTTTTCATAAGGAAGCATTTGCCACTGGCAGCCGCCACAGATGCCAAAATGCTTACAGAAAGGTTCTATTCTTTCAGAAGAAAAGCTGATTATCCGGATTACCTGGGCTTCTGCCCAGTCTTTTTTATTTTTTATTAACCTGACTGTAACAATATCACCCGGAACTGCGTTTTCCATGAAAATAACTTTGCCCTCATGTTTGGCCAGGCATTTACCTCCTGCTGCATAGCCGGTGACCAGCAGGTTCTCCAAAACAATATTTTTCTTTTTTCCCACGGCGGCAAATGTAGGATTATCCTAATTTAGCAAACCTATGATCAACCCTTTATCGAAAAAAGACTTTTTTAGCCTTCATTCTTCTATTTACAGCCTTCGGCGGATACTCCCAGGGATATGAAATCCATATTACATTAAAGCCGTTTACCAATGCCAAGGTTTACCTGGGTTATTATTATGGGAAAGTAAAGGCTGTGGCAGATTCTGTTATTCTGGATAATAATTCAGCAGGTATTTTTAAGGGGAAAGAGAAATTAGGCGGGGGTATTTATTTTATCGTCTCGCCCAAAAAGGAAATCCTTTTTGAATTGCTGATCGATCAGGTTCAGCAGTTTTCCATTTTTGCTGATTCAGCCCGGCTGCCGGCCAGTATCGAATTCACCGGTTCACCTGAAAACAAATCCTTTCTGGCGTATACCGCATTTATGAATAGCCACGGCAAGGAAATCGGTACTCTGCAGTCTTCTTTGGAAAAAGCAAAAACAAAGAATGATTCTGCAACAATAAAAGATGAAATCAGGAAGATCAACGAAGAAGTAAAAAAGGAAAGGGACGAGATTCAGAATAAAGCACCTAATTCCTTACTGGCTACCTTACTGGGTGCACTCAAAGACCCGGTGGTTCCTCCCGCCCCGGTTCTCGCCAACGGGAAACCCGATAGTACATTCGCCTATCGTTATTATAAAGAACATTACTGGGACAATATTTCATTTACTGACGATCGCCTGATCCGGACACCCATTTTTGAACCGAAACTGGACCGTTATTATAAAGACCTGGTTTCACCGGAGGCTGATTCCATCGACCGGGAAATAGATCATATGCTCCTGTTTTCAAGAACCAACAAAGACATGTTTAAGTTTTTGCTGGTCTATTTTACGCAGAAATATATCAATCCTGAATTCATGGGACAGGATGCTGTGTTTATTCACATATTTGATAAATATATTAATACCGGCCAGGCAGATTTCTTCACAGAGAAATACCGAAAGTTTGTCGATGACCGCGCCTATAGTATCATGGCAAATCTGATTGGTCTTCCGGCAGCGAATCTCGAAATGACGGATTCCTCCGGTAAAATCAGATCGTTATACGAAGTGCCTGCCAATTTTACGGTTGTTTGTTTCTGGGATCCTACATGCAGTCACTGCAAGGAAACCATTCCGAAGCTGGATTCTATCTACCAGGCTAAATGGAAATATCAGGGCGTTCAGGTATTTGCAGTCATGGTAGACGGGGGACAGGACAACTGGCGAAATTTTATACGTGACCATCATCTGGGTGATTGGATAAATGTATATCAAACCACAGCCCAGCATGATGCAGCAGTAACAGCCGGCCGTCCCGACTACCGCCAGTTATATGACGTTTACCAAACACCCGTACTTTATTTGCTCGACAAGGAAAAACGAATCGTAGCGAAAAAACTTACTTATCAGCAGGTAGATGAAGTCATCAGCCTCAAACTGAAAAAGGTCAATACCCCCTGATATGAAAAGTGTTTTATTAATTTTTCTCCTTACTGCTTGTTCCGATTCGTTTTACGGCCAAACCCTGGTTAGTTACGGAAAACAAACTATTTCACGCCAGGAATTTCTAACAGCTTTTAGAAAGAATAATACCCATATCAAAGCGACTGAAAAAGCTTATCGTGACTATCTGAATCTTTATATCCGGTACAAACTCAAAGTACAGGCTGCAAAGGATATAAAACTGGATACACTTGCAGGACAGATTACAGAGTTGAAAAATTTCAAAAGCCAGATTGTAGATCAGTATATCAATGATGAAATCAGCCTGAATCAAATGGCGAGGGAGGCATTTGTCAGAAGCCAGCACGATCTGCGCGTCTCCTATATATTTGTTGCCGCCCCTAAAAATGCATCTACTGCAGATACGGCAAAAGCCTGGCAGAAAATTCAGGAAGTTTATAAGGCTTTAAACAGCAAAAAGGACTTTGGCGAAACAGCCCTGCAATATTCAGAAGATCCTAATGTAAAAGAAAACCGGGGCGACCTGGGTTATATTACTGTTTTTGATTTACCCTATGCCATGGAGACAGTAGCATACAAAACGACTCCGGGAAAATTCAGTCCTGTCTTTCGTACGAACGGGGGATATATTATCCTGAAAATAACTGCCCAAAGACCGGCAGAGGGCCTCATCAAAATTGCGCAGATTTTGATCATTTTCCCATTTGATGCGAAGGAGCCGGAAAAATTGACCACTCGTAAAAGAGCTGATTCTATTTACCAGGCACTTAAGAACGGGGCTGATTTTGGTACGATGGCCAGGAAATACAGCGGCGATAATTTATCATACCAGTTGGGTGGTGTATTGCCGGAATTCGGAATCGGGAAATATGAGGCAGGATTTGAAAATACGGCATACAGTCTGAGAAAAGACGGGGAAATAGCCCAGCCTTATCAGTCAGCTTTCGGATATCATATTATTAAAAGATTGTCAAGGAATCCGATTCCGGTCAAAGCAGATCAGAAAGCCCTCGACATAATGAGGGAAAAAATCAAAGCTGATCCACGGGTAGCGATTTCCAAAAAACGAATGACCCAGACTATATTAAAACAAACACAATTCAAAGAATATCTTCCTCAGGGAAATCTTTTGTGGGCTTATACAGATAGTGCGCTTCAGAATAAACCGCCTGCTTCTAATGCAGGCATCACAGATCAGACAGTACTTTTTCAATTTCCGGAAAAGAAATATATAGTGGGTGACTGGATCACCTATCGTAGGAACCTGCGTTCGTCGCCTAATATAACCAATGGGAAAACGAATTCCGATATCCTGGATTTGTACCGGCAGACAATCGCGTTTGACTATTACAGGGAACACCTAGAAAAATATAATGTGGCATTTGCAGCGCAGGTGAACGAATTCAGTGACGGAAATCTGCTGTTTGAAATTATGCAGCGCCAGATCTGGAACCGCGCCATTGCAGATTCTGACGGTCTGAAAAAATATTTTGAAGCAAATATTAGAAAATACTGGTGGAAGCCAGGAGCGGAAGCTGTGATATTCAATGCACCCAATATTACTGTTGCAAATAAACTGGAAAGTGAACTGGATAAAAATATCAGTAACTGGAGAGTAACGGTAGATGGTTATGCCGGACAAATTCATGCAGATTCCGGACGATTTGAGTTATCACAGATACCCGGCAAACAGTCCGTCGCATCCGGAAGGTTTACGCAGATGGCAACGAATTCCGATCAATCCATTCAGTTCGCATATATTATTCGTGAATACAATGTTCCATCACCCAGAACTTTTGAAGAAGCACGCGGATTGGTGATAAACGATTATCAGAGTGAACTGGAAAATAAATGGATCGACGAACTTAAGAAGAAGTATCCGGTTACTGTCAACGAAACTGTGTTTAAAACGTTACTGAAGTAAGACTGGAAGACGGGAAGTCCAATTACGGTCATCCGTCATCGGTCATCGGTCATCGGTCAACGATTCGGTCATCCAGTAAATCAAGTATTTTCGAATCGACTTTTATATCAAATTTCCTCGCGAGCATTTTATCCGATGCAAGCAATAAGTTATAATCTTCTATAGTCAGCGTTTTCGGACTAGCGCCGCCTTTTGACCAATCGATATAATAGAAATTATCATTGATCACGGTTTCCCTGAATTTTGAATTCATGATTAATGTCGGAATGACAAATTCATCCGCTCCCCAGGTGAAACGGAGATACCTTCTCAGCCTTTTATTTGATTCAATGAAGTCAAGTATATAGGCAGCGCAATCTTTTGAAATGGTCATGCACATAGCCCTGGGCCCTCCGTAGAGTGTATAGGGCAAGGGAAACTTTCTGGCCGGGAGCAGACTATTCAGTACATGCTGAATCCAATATCTGCCGCGAAATTCGAAATTTGTAAAATGATATTTGTTGATGCGTGAGATCGCTTGATTCCACCATACACCATCATCTTCAAAGGAAATAAAATTTTTTTCTGGTTTTTTTTCCAGGAACTCAAAAATTTCTGAGACGGGTTTGATGGGATAATCCTGTCCGCTCATTATACTGATAAAATCATAAGGAATTCCACTGGCCAGCACTTCCCTGAACGATTGTATCTCCGCGTTCAAAAAATTATAGGACGCCCATTTTACCGGGATTCGTTTACTAACAAAGTAAACCTGGGGGATTTTTGCAAGGTAATCAAACGATTCGCGGTTAATTTTTTTATCGAGATGAATATAGAAATCGAATGGTATCCCGATAAATTTTTTTATATAACGCTCAATCTGTTGCGGCTCTTTATGAGCCATTATGATACATGCGACTCTCATTCTTATGACCAAAGCCTAAGGCCTAGGGCCCATAACTTATTTTTAGTGATAAATGAAAAATGATAAATAGTATACATTAAAAGATAAAAGAAATAATGAAATACTGATCAACAAAAGTTTTAGGCTTTAGGCTTATTAGAGTCTTTCATATAATGCTCTTAACTTATCCCTCGTCATGATCTTTTCCCAATCCGCTCCGAGGGCGTTTTCCCATAAAGGTTTCATGCCAAGAGAAACATTGATCATGGTATCAAACTGTTCGTCACTTAGGCCCTTTGTTATATTTTGCGGGATTTCAATTTTATTTTTCTTTACCATTTGCTTGAATTCTTTTACACCTTCGGGATAGTACTCCTCCAGTTTGTCGAATACAATACAATTTCCAACGCCGTGTTTGGTTCCTAACAGGTATCCCAAACCGTAACTCACGGCATGTGCAACACCAACCTGCGAATAGGCGATACTCATGCCACCGGCATAGGATGCCATCATCAGCTTATCATCCTGTTCAGGTCCCCATGTTCCGTCACCAAGAAAAACTTCTTGACAGAGATTCAATGCTTTCTCTCCATAGGATTTGCTGAATTCATTCAGGAAAGTACCGGTTAAACTTTCAATGCAGTGAATATAGCAGTCCATTCCTGTGTAAAATCTTTGATTCACCGGAGCATTGACAGTGAGTTCCGGGTCAAGAACGATCTGATCGAAGGGTGTAAAATCCGAATTCATTCCCAGTTTTCGGGAAGGTCCTGTAAGTACGGTTGTCCTGGAAACTTCGGCTCCGGTTCCGCTTAATGTAGGTATGCCTGCTTTATAAACGCCCGGATTTTTCACCAGATCCCATCCCTGATAATCAGCGGAAGATCCCGGATTATTCATCATTAATGAAACGGCTTTCGCCAAATCCATCACCGATCCGCCCCCAATTCCAATGACGCCGCTGACTGAACCGAATTCATCTTTCAGCAGATTGGCCAATGCATCGACCTGTTTGGTTTTAGGTTCATGGGTGACATCAGCAAAAATGATTTTATCCTTCCCGCGAACCGGCACCCTGGTCGCCAGGGATTTATTCTCGAAAAAATGATCCAGCAAAAAAATCATCGGGGCGCTGTCTTTTCTATGGGGAACCAGTATTTCATCCAGCTGATTAAAACTTCCACGACCATAAACGACATAACTGACCATTTTGAAATTCCTGAATTTCATATTTTTAAGCTTAAGGCCCAAGGCTAAGGCCTAAGGCTTCTTTAATTAATCTCTTTGAATTAGCATTTCTTTTATCAGTTCATTCCTCATTCACCGTTCCTCAAACATTAAGAGCTTTAGCCTTAGCCTTTGCATTCGCCTCCTGCCTCCTGCATCCTGCTCCTCAAACATTATGCGTCAACGCTGCTGCACCAAATACCCCCGCACTATCGCCCAGTTCAGGTCTGACTACCGGTACGGTACAATAATTATTAAAAATAAAATGTTTTAAGGACTCAACCCCCTCAGTATAGATTTCTTCAATATTTCCAACTCCGCCACCGACTACAATAATATCCGGATCCAGCATATTCGTGATGGAAGAAACGGCCTTACCAAAGAAATGAGTAAGCCGGTCAAGTGTGTGCCGGGCATATGGATCGGTTTCTTTTTGCATGACGATTTCTTTCAGGGTCTTTTTAGTTCCGGCAATGGATTCATAAAATTTTTGTAATGACGGACCGGAAATTAATTTTTCCACACATCCTACTTTTCCGCAATAACAGGGACCACCTGATTCATCCAGAAAATTATGCCCCCATTCCCCGGCGATACCATGATGGCCTTCCCAGATTTTTCCGTCAATGACAAGGCCACCACCGACACCGGTACCCAGGATGATCCCAAATACCACCCGCGCATGCGGTGACTTTTTTTTCACAGCGCCCCAGGTTGTCTCTGCCAAAGCAAAACAGTTTGCGTCATTGGCCAGGATGATGGGCAGCTGCAGTTTCTCCTCAAGATCCTTTTTTAAAGGTTGATGATTTAATATAGTTGTATTTGAATTTTTTAAAGTATGGGAAATGGGATCGAGAATTCCGGGAGTACCAAATCCTATTTTCGCAGGCTGTAGGCCTGATTCCGCCTTCATCTTATTGACCAGTTTTTCAATCTGTCCGATCACGTGGTCATATCCCCTGGCAGCCTCAGTATCCACCCGGGTTCTGATCAGGGTTTCCGGCTCTTTGTCTCCGCTCAGGATAATTCCTTCAACCTTGGTTCCTCCCAGGTCGATGCCCCACATAGTTTGTTTCATATAACGTCGTTTAATATTTCAGTTGATCAACCCAGTTTTTGAATCGCCAGCTTCAGGTCTTCGGGAGTATCGATTTCAATACCCATATATTCAGTAAGTACCATTTTTAAAGGTATTCCATGCTCAAGATATCGAAGACATTCGATTTTTTCAGCCGCCTCCAAAGTTGTTACGGGCCATCGGGTAAAGTTCAACAATGCCTGTTTCTTGAATGCATACACACCAATATGCTCATAATAATGGATGGGCACAGAAGGATCCCGGGGATAAGGAATTAAACTCCGGCTAAAAAAAAGTGCATTCATCTGCAGATCCACAACCACTTTGACAAAATTCGGGTCCTGAACATTCTTTTTGTTTTTAATCACCTGCATCAGGGAGGCCACCTGAACGTGATGATCGTGCCTGAAAACATCCAGTAACTTCTCCAGCGGAGCTTTTTGAACGAAGGGCTCGTCTCCCTGAACATTTACAACGATATCAGTATCCAGATTCTCCACGGCTTCCGCTATTCGGTCACTTCCGCTTTCATGGCTTTTTACACTCATCATCACATCGCCGCCATTCGATTTAATTTCTTCAAAAATCACCGGGCTATCCGTTACTACAATCACCTTATCAAAGAGGCCGGTTTTTACCGTGTTGTCGTATGTATGGCGGATGACCGTTTTCTTTCCCAGCAATTGCATCAGTTTCGCAGGAAAACGAGTTGAAGCATATCTGGCCGGAATCATCGCGATGCAATTCATGGAATTTATTTTTTGTCGTCTTCATTCATAATGGACCATAGCAAATCCTTCAGTGCCTGTATACCTTTATGCGTTGCCGAAGAAATAAAAATATTCGGGATGTCGGCTGGCAATTCTTTTCTGATTTCAACAATCAATTCTTCATCCAGCAGATCAGATTTGCTGATGGCAATCACAAAACGTTTATCCAGCAATTCCGGATTATATTGTTCCAGTTCGTTACGGAGTATTTCAAATTCTTTGCGATGATCCGGACTGTCTGCCGGAATCATAAATAAAAGAGCTACGTTCCTTTCGATATGCCGTAAAAACCGGTGACCCAGGCCTTTTCCTTCTGCCGCGCCTTCAATAATTCCGGGCAGATCGGCTATACAAAAACTCTTTCCATCCCGGTATTCCACCATGCCAAGTTGTGGGGTCAATGTGGTAAATGCATAATCCGCAATTTTAGGTGTTGCGGCGGTCATTACTGAAAGAAGGGTTGATTTTCCGGCATTCGGGAATCCCACAAGGCCCACATCGGCGAGTACTTTTAGTTCCAGCACCTTCCATCCTTCCACTCCGTCTTCTCCCGGCTGCGCATGTTCGGGTGCCTGATTCGTAGGTGTGGCAAAACGCGCGTTGCCCAGGCCACCGCGACCACCTTTCAGCCAGATGATCTCCTGACCATCCTCCAGTATTTCTCCTTCAATCGATCCGGTGACCTCATCTCTGGCAATCGTACCAAGGGGAACATCGATATAAATATCCTTTCCAAATCGTCCGCTGGAATTATTACCGCTTCCGGCTTCCCCGTCTTCAGCCAGTACATTTTTATAATATCTGAGTGAAAGGAGGGTCCAGGTATTTTTATTTCCGCGAAGAATAATATGACCGCCCCGTCCGCCATCGCCACCATCGGGACCTGCGAGGGCATTGTATTTTGTGCGCATAAAATGTTTACTGCCGGCTCCGCCATGTCCGCTCTTACAAAAAACCCGGATCTGGTCTACGAAATTGCTTTTTTCCACTTTATTTTATTCGGGCTGCAAAGATAGTTTAATAAAGAGCTATCTGACTGTCAAAAGACGTGCAACCAGGCCAGTCCAGCCTGTTTGATGAGATGCGCCCAGGCCCTTACCGGTATCGCCGTGGAAATACTCAAAAAACTGGATATAGTCTTTAAAGTCTGGATTTTTTTGAAAAAGGGGTTGATCACCATAGACCGGCCGGCTTCCATTTGCATCCCGAATAAATAATGATATGATTCTTTCGGCCAGTTTATCTGCGATTTCCTTCAGGGATAAAAGATTGCCCGAATGAGTAGGATATTCAATTCGGAAATCATCACCATAGTAATCATGAAACCTTTTAAGGGCATCTATGATCAGGTAATTCACAGGCATCCACACTGGTCCCCGCCAATTGGAATTTCCTCCGAATAATCCGGTATCCGATTCTCCTGGAGTATACTGAACAGAGAACCACATACCATCTATTTGTAAAACAAATGGATTTGCTTCATGATATTTTGAAAGCGCCCTCAAACCATGATCGCTCAGAAATTCGCTTGCATCCAGCATCCTGTACAGGATTCGTTTCATGCGGTGACCGCGCAAAAGAGATAAAAGATGTTTCTCATCTTTTCCTTTTTCACCCCATTTCGAAACCAGTTTCGCAAGTTCCGGCCTGTTATTCAGGAACCAGTATAATCGTTCCGTAAATTCTTTCTGACCTTTCAACAGATCATCGTCCAGAATTTCAACGGCCAGCAGCGGAATCAGTCCGACCATGGATCGAATCTTTAATTTCTGGAATTTTCCGTCAGATTTCTGGATGGCGTCATAATAAAATTCATCCACATCATCCCAAAGACCCGTATCCTGATCACCACCGGCAAACATGGCATGTGCGATATACAGGAAATGTTCAAAGAATTTCGTGGCCATGTCCTGATAAACATCATTTGTTTTAGCGAGTTCCAATGCGATTCGCATCATGTTGAGCGAATACATACACATCCAGCTGGTTGAATCAGATTGTTCCAGAATGGATCCGTCCGGCAGCGGCGTATTCCGGTCGAAGAGTCCGATATTATCCATTCCCAGGAAGCCGCCTTCAAAAATGTTATTACCCTGTTCATCTTTTCTGTTTACCCACCAGGTAAAATTCATGAGTAATTTGAGAAATATAGTCTCCAGGAATTTCAGGTCACCCTTACCAGTAGCGGTTTTATCAATGCTGTATACCTTCCAGGTTGACCATGCATGAACCGGAGGGTTTACATCCGAAAAAGCCCATTCATAAGCCGGGAGCTGTCCGTTCGGATGCATAAACCATTCATGCGTGAGCAGGGTTAACTGATGTTTTGCAAAGCCGGCATCCAGATCTGCGAAACATATGCAATGAAATGCCAGGTCCCAGGCTGCAAACCAGGGATATTCCCAGCTGTCAGGCATCGACATGATGTCGGAACTATTCAGGTGCCGCCACTGATGGTTCCTTCCGTTTTTTCGTTCGGGCGGGGGCGGTGGAAATGCCGGATCTCCTGTAATCCATTTCTCCACATTGTAATAATATATTTGTTTACACCAGATCATGCCGGCGTACGCCTGACGTTGTATGGTTTTTAATTCATCCGTGGGCAGGTTGGTTTGTTTCTCCGCATAAAAAGCATTTGCTTCCTCAATCCGGGATGAAAATATACTGTCGAATTCTTTAAATGGATTTTTAAGCTCTGACACGCTCATGCGTAACCGAAATGTTTCCGATTCACCCGCTCCGATGGTTTTATTGAAATGGAAAGCAGCTTTCGTACCACTCTGACCCGGGTTCACGCTGGCTGCGCCGTGCAGTATATAATTGTTGATACCGTCTTTATAATAGCAAACATTTTTGTTAGGAGTCAGGTAGCATTTTTCATCGTTGGTTTCATTATCGCAGAAAAGGACTTCCACGGGATTTTCAGCATAGAACCTGCGATGGCCCAAAATTTCATGCTGTATGATGATACTGTTGTCTGTTTCCCTTTCCAGTCCCGGCTTCGGATGTGAATATCCCAGGTTCCAGTTATTTCTGAACCAGATATTTGGCAAAACACGCAGAGGAGCGGCTTCCGGGCCACGGTTAAAAACCGTAATCTTTAGCAGGATGTCTTCTGGCGAATCTTTTGCGTATTCAATAAAAACATCAAAATATCTGTTCTCATTAAATATACCCGTGTCCTGAATTTCATATTCAGGATCTTTTTTACTCCGAAGGCCGTTTTCAGCCAGCAACTCTTCATAGGGGAATGCAGCCTGGGGATATTTATACAGCATTTTCAGGTAGGAGTGGCTGGGCGTTGCATCCAGAAAATAATATATTTCCTTGACATCTTCCCCGTGATTGCCCTGGTTACCCGTCAGTCCGAAATACCTTTCCTTCAAAATCGGATCCTGCCCGTTCCACAAGCTAACGGCAATGCATAGTTGTAATTTAGAATCAGCCATCCCGCCCAGGCCGTCTTCTCCCCAGCGCCAGGCTTTGCTGCGGGCCATTTCATGGGAAGTGGCTTCCCAGGCAGATCCGTCAGCACTGTAATCCTCGCGAACAGTTCCCCATTGGCGATCGCTTAGATAAGGTCCCCAGTTTCTCCAGGCCGGATCTTGCAGTCTCTTGCTTTCTTCGGTCATAAATGAACATTGAAAAGCACGCGGATCAGGAGTAGATTTTTTCTATGTAGGACTTGTATTTCTCAAGAACTACTTTTCGTTTGAAATTCAGTTTGGGTGTCAGCTCACCGGATTCGACACTCCATTCAGCGGGCAGCAATTCAAATTTTTTGATCTGCTCCACATGATTGAATTCCTGATTGTATTCGTCAATGAGTGCTCTGTAAAACTTCCTGACTTCAGGGTTGTGGATCATTGCTTCGCGGGACGAAGTATCGTAATTATGTTGTTTGCACCATTCTGTCAGCGCCGCGAATGCAGGAACGATCAGGGCTCCTACAAATTTCTGTTCAGCACCAACAACCACTACCTGTTCTATAAAACGGGATTCCTTGAGTTTGTTTTCGATGGCAGATGGAGCCACATATTTTCCGCCACTGGTTTTGAATAATTCTTTTTTCCGGTCTGTGATCCGTAAAAATTTTCCATCTTCCAGAACACCGATATCTCCGGTATGCAACCATCCGTCAATGATCGTTTCTGCAGTCAGGTCCGGCCGCTTGAAATAACCTTTCATGACCGAAGGTCCTGCCACGCAAATTTCCCCATCGGCTTCCAATTTAAATTCAACACCATTTAAGATAGGGCCCACGGTGCCAAACCGGTTGAGTCCCGGACCGCGGCGGTTGACCGATATGACAGGCGAGTTTTCTGTTGGACCGTACCCCTCATAAACCGGGATGCGTGCTCCATTGAAAATTCGTAATAGTCTTACCTGACATGCTGCACCGCCCGTGATAATATACTTGATATTATTGCCAAGAGCCTCGCGCCATTTATTGAAGATGAGTTTATTGGCTAATGAAAGTTGCAGATTATACCAAAAACCCTGGTTCTTGTTGTTATCGTATTTTTTACCAACTTCGACAGCCCAGAAAAAAAGGCTTCTTTTTATGCCTTTCAGTTCCGCCCCCTTTGCCATAATTCTTTCATATACTTTTTCCAGCAGGCGGGGAACGGTTGTGAACAGATCCGGTTTTACCTCCATCAGGTTGGCCCCTATAGTTTCCATACTCTCCGCATAATAAATACTGTTTCCACTGAACAGGTAGATATAACTCACCATCTTTTCGAAGATATGGTTCAGAGGCAGAAAGCTGAGCACTTTATAATCAGGCCGGTCCTCGAATGGAAAACTTTCTTTGGAGAACATCACGTTGCTAAGAATATTATTGTGTGTCAGCATCACGCCCTTGGGTGTACCTGTTGTGCCTGACGTGTAGATCAAAGTGGCGACCTGCTGCTTGTCGATGGTTTTACTGATCGCATCCAGCTTTTCTTTATTTTCTGCATTGACGGTCTCATGCAATGATGACCAATGATCCGTTTCCGGAATGATATCGAAAGAAAATATGTTTTGAATACTGGGTACATTTGGTCTGACTGCGCGGACTTTTTCCAGCAATTCTTTGTTACTGACGAAAACATATTTTACAGCTGCGTCCCGGAAAATAAATTCTATTTCATGGTTGTTGGTAGTCGGATAAATTGGAACGAGTACGGCACCTAATTTCTGTACAGCCATATCCGTTATCAGCCATTCAGGCCTGTTGCCCGAAATGATGGCTATTTTGTCCTGATTTTCAACTGTCATATCTTTTCCCGAAACACCTATTTTCATCAGGCCGCAGGCTAAGGCATCAACGGTTTCAGATATTTCCTTTGTGCTATATTTTCTCCATGCGCCATTTTCTTTTGCGGCCAGCATGTCGGGCTTGGGAAATTTTTCCAGCTGGTAAGCGATACAATCAAACAATCGTTCAGGCTTGCTCATGGTGATTATTTGGTACTCAGATTTCGATAATTCTGTCCGGGTGGTATTTTGAATACCCGTCCTTTCTGAAAATATATGAACCGGTTATAATCATCGGCATGTTGTGCGGTCCAGCTCTGAAAAGCCGCCAGTCCCGATGCGGTGCCAAATGCCCATTCATCGTAAGCATCAAAAAGTCCTTCTTTCAGAAGTTGCCGTTGGTATTCAAAAAGCCTGAATGGATATTTATCTCCGTATTTTTCAAACCATTCAAGTACAAATTTACTTCTCAGGATATTCAGCGATTCAGGAGTAACGCCGAGAGCTACCGTCTGGCTTTGATCCGTCATAACGGCCAGGTAGGCATTTTCGAAAGGATTTTTAGACGCTGTTTTTGGAGATTTCAGATCAGTAAATAATTTCTTATATCCTTCAACCAACAGGGATTTGATCTCCGGGGTTCTTTTACTGTAACTCTCCATATTGATAAATATCTCTCCATATATGAGGCTCCACACTTTATCGTAGGTATAATAATAAAACCTGCTTGCATTGTAGTAGTTAGAGGAATAATTGGGATCCACTTCGATTCCTTTTTCCCAGAACCGGATGGCTTCTGCGTCCTTTTCAACCCAGAGCATCTCGCCATATTCATTGTACAATTCACCGCTGCTTGGAAATTTTTTGATTCCCTGTTTGTACATTTTATCCGCCTGCTTTTTTTCATCGATGGCTTTGTAGGCCATCCCGAGGATTTGGTAGCACTGCTCGTCTGCATCATTGCGTTCGATGAGTTTCCTCCCGGATTCCACGGCAGCGCTGTAATTTCTCTGCAGATAATACGTGAAAGTCAGATCCTTTTGTATTTCAATATTACCGGGATCTTTTTTTAATGCATTTGTCAAAACTATAATGGCATTGGGATAATCTGCGGTCCGCATAAATTGCCTGGCGATCAGGTGAAGAGAATCCGCCTGTTGGGCAAAACAGTCATTTAGCGAGAGGAATAAACCAATGAGAAACAGAAGTTTTTTCATGTATTGAATATAGGCCTGCTTTATGAAACGGCCCATGGCCGGAATAATTGTACAGGCAAAAATACCGCTTATCTGATCAGGTGTGTAAAAAGGCCGTCGCGCAACTTAGGTTCAAACCAGGTAGATTTCGGTGGCATGATCTGTCCGCTGTCGGCAATATCAAAAAGTTGTTCCATACTGACCGGGTAAAGGCTGAATGCCAGTCTCATCTGACCGCTGTCCACTCTTTTTTCAAGTTCCTGTAAGCCCCTGATGCCACCCACAAAATCTATTCTGTTATCCGTTCGCGGATCCTGAATTTCAAGCAGTGGAGAAAGAATGTTATTCTGCAGGATACTCACGTCCAGGATACCGATCGGATCATTTGGAAAACTATCCTCATTTGCTTCCAGCTTGTACCAGTTACCTTCCAGATACATCCCGAAGTTATGGAAGCGGTTGGGTGAATAAGGTGCTTTTATTTTTTCAACCCTGAAATTCTTGTTAAGTTTTTCAATAAAACCACTGGCATCCAGCCCGTTCAGATCCCTGACCAGGCGATTATAATCCATGATGTGCAGTTCATCGTGCGGGAAGAGAGTGGTTAAAAAATAAGCGGATTCGGGTGTTGCATCCTTGCCCATCGCATTTTTTACTTTTGCTGCAGAGGCCGCGCGATGATGCCCGTCAGCGATATATGTAAACGGGATTTGCTTTTCAAATATTTTCGTGATTTCATGGATCGTTTGCGGTTCGTGAATCACCCACACCCGGTGACCGACTCCATCTTCAGCAACAAAATCGTTGATGGGTTCGTTTGCTTCTTTCCAATTGCTGATCAGGTCACTTAAGGTAACATTTGATTTATAGGCCAGGAATACGTTGCCTGTCTGTGCGCCTGTAATGCGCATATGGTTGATCCGGTCCAGTTCTTTTTCAGGACGTGTCAGCTCATGTTTTTTGATAATATTATTTTCATAGTCTGATACCGCACTTACACAAACCAGCCCGGTTTGTTTTCTCCCGGCCATGCTGAGCTCATATATATAATAACATGGCTTTTCATCCCGGACAAGGATTTTATTATCCTGAAATATGAACAAGTTGTCGGCTGCCTTACGATATACTTTGTCACTGTGAATATCCGTGCCCTCCGGAAGGTCGATTTCGGCTTTTGTAATGTGTAGAAAGGAGTAGGGATTTTTATCTGCGACGACCCGTGCTTCCGCGCTGTTTAAAACATCATACGGAAGAGAAGCCACGCGGGGAGCCAGTTCTTTAGAGGGCCTTAGGGAACGAAAAGCAGAGATAATAGCCATCGGTTATTAAAGTTGATAAATAAGTTCGCTCAGTGCTTTTACACTTTCAAGCGGAAGGGCATTATAGAGGGAAACCCGGTATCCGCCAACACTTCGATGGCCCTTCACACCAATCATTTGTTGCTCCCTGCATGCTTCGAGAAATTTCTTCTCGAGTTCCGGTTCGTTAATAAGGAATACCACATTCATCCTGCTTCTGTCTTCTTTTGCGACTGTTGGCTGAAAACCTTCTTTTTCGTCCAGGGTTTTATAAAGCAGATCCGCTTTCGCTCTGTTTATTTTTTCAATAGCTCCCACACCGCCGATTTTTTTTAGCCAGCGCAGTGTGAGCAGGCAAACATAAATGGCAAAAACAGGAGGAGTATTCAGCATGGAACCGGCTTCGATGTGTTTCCGGTAATCCATCATTCCCGGCAGTTTGCGATCTACCTTTCCCAGAATATCCTTACGCAGGACCACCATATTCACCCCCGCCGCACCTATATTTTTCTGGGCACCTGCATAGATCAGGGCGAAACGATTGTAATCCGTTTCATAACTCAGAATATCACTGCTCATGTCTGCTATCAGCGGAATATTTGTTTCCGGAATGGAATACATTTCCGTTCCCTCAATCGTATTATTGGTGGTATAATGAAAATAGGCTGCATCAGCCGGGATTACATATCCCTTTGGTATATAGGTATAATTTTTATCCTTTGAGGAAGCGACAACATCAACGTTGCCAAATACGCGGGCTTCCTTAATGGCTTTTGTTCCCCAGGTTCCACAGTCGAGGTAGGCGGCAGTCTGGTTTTCGTTCAACAGATTCATAGGCATCTGGAAGAACTGGGTAGTGGCGCCGCCGTGCAGGAATAATACCTCGTGGTCTCCATCCAGTTTCATGAGTTCCTTTGCCAACAGTACCGCCTCATCCAGGACAGATTGAAACAGGGCAGTCCGGTGTCCGATTTCCAGAATAGAAAGGCCGGTATCCCTGAAATTCAAAATGGCTTTGGCGGCTTCATCAAAAACCTCTTTCGGCAAAATGCTTGGACCTGCATTGAAATTATGTATCATCCGTGATTTACTTGGGAGCGCAATTTAACTCGTAAAACCGGAATTAGTGTGGTGAGCGTGGAAGGGGACTCTCACCACACAGGCTAAGAAGGATTGTCGTCCATAAAACCTTTCTCAACCTCTTCCAGTGTCAGATGCTTGTGCCGATCCAGATGTTCTTTCACCAGGGCATGAAACAGCGATTTATGCGCCGGTAGTTTCAGTCGTATGCGGGCCTTGATTTTTCCCTCTTCTGTTTTATACATAAACTTGGCATAGATGGTGGCCAGCCGCATGCGCTCGTTAGATTCCAATTGCTTTTCGCTGAGCACCCGTTTACTCATGTCGGGCATCTTGGAAATAACGGTTTTGTCGTAATACTTCTTGAAAACGAGCTGCTTTCCGACTGAGCCGGAAGCATTTTGAAGAAACAGGTTGTTGACAATTGCCATATCGGTTTCGTATATCTCTCAAATATCTAATATTTTCCGTAAAACTTTAGTAAATATTAAGTATAATTTCAGTAAGTCTTCCGTAAGCAGACGGATAATATACGAAAGATATACGGAGTATAAACAGAAGATATTAAATATATGACAGGTTGTACAAACCAGCTTCAAACTACTGCCTTACTTTCCGGGATGCTTATTGGCACTTTCGACCAATGATGTCATGGTTTTTCCATTCCAGGTTCATTCTTTCATATTCTTTTATTTCGGAATCCGATAGAGAGTCATGAGTCAGGGCCTCGAGCCAAGGCTGACCTGCATTTACCCAGGCCGTATACCAACAGGATGCAACAGCGAAAATGGATTGTCGCATGCGACGTTCAATCATATGATCCAGCCGGTCTTCATAAAGTGAGGCAAAAGCGGTTGAATATTGTTTTACAAGTTTGCCCTTTCGCTCTTCGAAAGCATACTTCTGATCGGGCCTGAAATGATCGCTGATCTCTTTCTCGCATCGCAGCACGGTATCCGAAGCGGCTGCACTTTCCAAAATGCGACTCCAAATGAATCCCGATAAGTCCGTGATGTAGACTGCTTTGCCAATAAAGAAGTCCCAGTCTGTTTCGGCAAATAATTCCGGTACCCTGGATTCCCAGAAAGCGTGTATGCCTTCCTGGTGGGTCAGTTGACCGTTGTGATTTGAGCATACATGCAAAGGAACATGCGCATCAGCGATATAGTGCCCCAATTCAGCTGCAGTTTTTAGGATGGCCTGTTTGTCTTTTTCGCGGAATGCTTTTGTTAAACGGCTCATCATTATCTGTATCCACCAGGGGACAATTCCATAAGCCCGCAAGCTATCTTCGGAATATTTCAACTGTGCGGATTTATAGTCGCGGGGAAGATCGGGGAAAGGATAGCGACCGTAATGATCAATATCCAGGTAATGATGTGCGCCTTCACTGACTGAGATATATCTTCTTTTGTCGGGATCCACCGCATGTTCAGTCAGAAACCCGATATTGGGTTTAAACAAAATCATCATCTGGGGTGGCAGGAGAAATACCGCATGATAATTGATTTTCTCATGCATGTAAAACCCCCAGCAGTAGGATCGGTGGGAAATGAGTACCAGTGTGATCAGGCAGCAAATCTTTTTCATGGAGCGTGTTGCTGCTAATCGGTTGACGGTTGACAGTTGACAGTTGAGGGTGACAGTTATCTGATAGATGCAAATTAATTTCACCGAGCTAAAAATAAAATACCACTTAGTGGCAATTTATCAGTCCGCCAACCGTCAACCGTCAACCGTCAACTAACATCAGTCATCAATATTCGTCACCCCACCGGATATCGCGAATTTCATAGCATCGGTGGATGTGATATCGGTGATCAGCCGCACTCTTTCTTTTTTTACAAAATACAGATGACCGGCAAATGCATAGGATTGAGGGATATAAACCGAAATATATTCCTGTAATCCGAATTCTGTGAGTTCTTGGTGTGTGATAAAACCGATCCTCCAGATATCCGGCGCTTCAATGCTTACTAAAACAGCCCGGTCGAATTTTCGCCTGTTTCCTGCAAAAGCTTCAAAGAAATCCTTGATCGTACTATATATTATTTTTATTCCGGGTGTTTTCTCCAGGATTTTATCGAATAATTCCACGAGTTTACTTACGATAAATGATGATGAAGTATACCCCACAACCAACACGATCCCGGTAACAAGTATAAATCCCAAACCCGGTATACGTCTCGGAATCCCGTTTTCATCCAGGGCAAGCTTGGGAAAATGGCTTTGAAAGAAATCCGGCAAAATACTATCCACCCAGTTAAATAGAGAAAGTACAGCCGAAATGGTAATGGTAATCGGAGCCAGAATGATCAGTCCCTGCAAAAAGTATTTGAACAGTTTACGGGCGATGATCCGGAATTTCATAATCAGCGGTTTGGTACCAAAAATAATCAAACATTCTCCGGAGTCCATGTTTAAAACACTCAAACGTCATCCTTAATAAACCGGATTTCCGGTGAAACCGCCTAAAATCTCGGTGGAAACTTTGGTAACGAAAAGAGTTTCCGTAGTTTTGTACCTGATTTGAACGATAAAAATGGAAAACAAAGAGAGAATATTAGAAAAAGCAACCCAGCTTTTCATGCGTTATGGGATCCGTTCGATTACCATGGATGAAATCGCCGCGCAGCTTGGTATCAGTAAGAAGACGATTTACCAGTTTTTTACTGATAAGGATGCCATGGTCGAAGCGGTGGTAAACGAGGAAATGAAGCGGAATGAGCAGGATTGTCGTGAATTCAGTTCGTCGGCAGAGAATGCTGTACACGAAATATTCCAGGCCATGGACGGTATTGAAGAAATGCTGAAAACCATGAATCCGCAGCTCATTCACGATCTCGAAAAACATCATCCGGCCGCCTTTAAGCGTCTCAAACAGTATAAATACCAGTTTCTGTATACTATGATCATAGCGAATCTGGAGCGTGGAATGGGGGAAGATTTGTACAGGACCGATCTGAATGCAGACATTACTTCGCGCCACCGGATTGAAACGGCTTTTATGCCTTTCAACCAGGAAGCCTTCCCGCATAACAAATACCCGATGAACCAGACTTGTCAGGAACTGGCAATCCTGTACCTGCACAGTATATGTAACGCAGAGGGGAAAAAACTGATAGAGAAATATTTGAATGAAAGAAATAAAATGATTTTACATGAACAGAAAATTTCTTAACCGTATTTGCCTGACGCTGATGGCAGCTGTGATGGGTTCGACATACCTGTATGCCCAGAATATACATTCACTGACTGCTGATCAGGCGATCGAACTGACGAAGAAAAATAATATTGCTATAAAGAACGCCCTGACGAACCTGGCCATACAGGAACAGACCAACAAAGAAGTAACGGCACTTGCTCTTCCGAATGTTAAGGGAACAGCGGGTACAACGGATTATTTTAATATACCGGTAACGCTCGTGCCCGGCGAATTTTTTCAACAGCCACCCGGGACTTACTACCCCGTTGCATTCCAGCAGAAATATATTGCATCGGGAGGTTTTAATTTAACCCAGACCCTTTTCGATGGTTCTGTGTTCGTCGGATTGAAAGCAAGACAAAGCGCACTCGATTTCTATAAAAAAGCAATCGATCTGACAGTTGAAGACCTTTCCGTTCAGGTGTATAAAACATATTACCAGCTTGTGGTCAGTAATACACAGATCCAACTTGAAGACTCCAATATATTTCGCGCGGCCAAATTACTACACGATACAAAAGTGATGAACGAAAACGGGTTTGTTGAAAAGCTGGATGTTGATAAAGCAGAAGTACAGCTGACAAATTTCCAGATACAAAAACAAAATACTGCTACATCAATTACCAACGGTTTTACATTTTTGAAATTTCTGCTGGGCGTGCCGGCAACAGATTCCATTATACTGACATCACAGTTCAGTGAGGCAGATCTGAAAGGTGGCGTGCCGATGGATATTGAATACAGCTATAAAAACCGGTTTGATTATCAGTCTCTCGAAATTCAAAAACAACTGAATGACTTCGACATCAAACGCTATCAGGCAGCATATTATCCGACTCTTAAACTGAACGGTGCTTACCAGAAAAATGCAGCGAATAATACCTATGATTTGTTCTCAAAATCTGGTACCTGGTTTACGACTTCCTACGTAGGTCTTTCGCTGGACGTCCCGATTTTCGAAGGCTTTGCAAAAAATGCGCGACTCAAAAAAGCGAGACTGAATTCTACTTTAACCTCAGATGAGATGGAGAATCTGAAACTGAATATTGGTCAGCAGGTTGCGGTTGCTAAAAACAATTTCATTAATGCCATACAGACCATGGACGCCCAAAAGATAAATATGGACCGCGCCGAATCCGTTTACAGACAGGTGAAAAAGAAATTTGAATCAGGTCTCGCTACGAATACTGATTTATCCAGCTCACAATCTGATCTGATCACCGCGCAGTCAAGCTATGTGAATGCACTTTACAACGCAGTCTTATCTAAAGTTGATTTCCTGAAAGCTATCGGAAAAATTTAAAAATGTCAAACAACGCAATTATGAACAAGATATTTTTATCTGCAATGATCACCGGGACCATTTTTTTCATGTCCTGCGGACAGACAGGTGATACCGTTTCAAAACAAAAAGCAGAACTGCAAAAGTTGAAAGAACAACAGGCGGAGCTTTCTACAAAAATTCAGAAGCTTGAAGAAACACTTGGTGCGGTGGATTCTTCTTCAGAAAAAAAAGAAAAAACAAAGCTGGTCGCTTTTCTGCCCGTTGCTCCGACTGGCTTTACCCATTATATCGAATTACAAGGCAAAATTGATGCATTAAATATCGCGTTGGTAACTCCCAGAAATGGTACAGGCGGGCAGGTGAAGGAAATCTTTGTGAAGAAGGGAGATATGGTGAAGAAGGGTCAGTTACTTCTTAAGTTGGATGACGTGGTGCTTCAGCAGCAACTGGCAACCGCCAACCAGCAACTGGCATTTGCAAAAAATCTGTATGAGAGGAGAAAGAATCTCTGGGACCAGCAAATCGGTTCAGAGGTTGAATTGGTAACTGCAAAAAACCAGGTGGACCAGGCGCAGATGTCGGTGGACCTGATACAGCGCCAGATCGAGCTGACAAGGGTTTACGCAGATATCAGTGGTGTTGCGGATGTTGTTAATATCAGACTGGGTGAGATTTTTACCGGAAATAATCAGATTCAAATTGTGAATACCACCGATCTGAAAGCCACTGCGCAGGTTCCTGAAAATTATCTTGGCCAGGTAAAAGTGGGCAGTAATGTGAAAGTAGTGATCCCCGAACTAAATAATAAAACGATTGATACAAAAATATCCGTCACGGGAAAAACGATAGATGCCTCAAACCGGGGTTTTTATATTGAAGCAAAACTTCCATTCGATAAAGCGTTTTATCCAAACCAGGTGGCCCTGATAAAAATTCAGGATTATACCACGTCCAATGCGCTTACCATACCCGTGAATAGTTTGCAGAACGATGACAAGGGAAAATATGTGATGGTTGCCGTGAAAGACGGAAGCCGTCTGGTGGCACGTAAAAAACCGATCACCATCGGATTGATGTATGGTGACAGAGTGCAGGTTTTATCCGGCATTCAAACAGGCGACAATATTATTACCGACGGATACCAGGGCTTGTATGATGATCAACCCATCACCACATCGGCCATGTGATACTGCATCTATAACTAACAGAATCGTTTTTTATGAGCGCACTAGAAAATATAAAGGGAAAGTTTAAAGAATTCGGGCCTACGAGTTGGGCCATCAATAACAAAACGTCCGTTTACCTGGCGATCATTTTTGTGACCATCCTGGGTATTATAAAATTTACTTCTACTCCGAAAGAGCAATTCCCTGATATTGTTATTTCCCAGATTTATGTACAGACAACCTATATAGGGAATTCTCCCAAGGATATTGAAAACCTGGTTACAAGGCCGATTGAAAAACAGATCAAGGGTATTACCGGAGCCAAGATAAACAAACTCACCAGCACTTCGGTGCAGGATTTTTCTGCCATCGTGGTTGAATTTGAATCCGATGTGGTCATTGACGTAGCGCTGCAAAAAGTAAAAGATGCGGTTGACAAGGCAAAAACGGATTTGCCCACAGACCTGACAACCCAGCCAAATGTGATGGAAATCAGTTTATCGGATCAGCCAATCATGTATGTAAATGTGAGCGGGAACTATGACGGGCAACACCTGAAAAAATTTGCCGATGATCTGAAAGATAAACTCGAAGATCTTTCTCAACTGAACCGGGTGGATGAAGTGGGTGCCCCGGAAAGGGAATTCCAGATCAATGTGGATAATTACAAGATGCAGAGTTCCAATGTTACTTTCAATGATATTGCCAACGCGGTCGCGAATGAAAATCTCGATGTTTCCGGAGGCTTGCTTGAAGTGGGCAATATGAAAAGAAGCCTGCAGGTGAAAGGTCAGTTTAAAACCGCTGCTGATATTGCCCAGATCGTAATCCGCAATACGTCAGCAGCACCCATTTATTTAAAAGATATTGCGACGATCATTGACACTGTAAAACAAAGTGAGAGTTATGCACGGCTGGATGGCAAAAACGTCATTACCCTTAATATGATCAAAAGAAGCGGGGAAAATTTGATCGAGACTTCGGATGAAGTAAAACGGGTAGTAGCAGAAATGAAGGCCACCGAGTTCCCAAAAGATTTAAATGTAGTAATAACCGGAGACCAAAGTAAAACAACGCGCACGTCTTTTAATGATCTGGTGAATTCCATTGTAATCGGATTTGTGCTGGTCCTGGTGATCCTTATGTTTTTTATGGGAGTAACCAATGCTTTTTTCGTGGCGCTTTCCGTTCCGCTGAGCATGTTCCTCGCCTTCCTGTTTTTACCTGCGGCTGATCTGATCATCGGGGGTCACGTTACGTTGAACTTCATCGTATTATTTGCTTTGCTGTTCGGTTTGGGAATTATCGTGGATGATGCGATCGTGGTGATTGAAAATACACACAGGATTTTTACAGAAGGCAAGGGAAAAATAACTTCCGTTGTTGCTGCCAAGATTGCGGCCGGTGAAATATTTATCCCGGTGCTGGCGGGTACACTCACTACGCTGGCTCCGTTCTTTCCTCTTTTATTCTGGCCGGGTCTGATCGGAAAATTTATGATCTATCTCCCGGTCATGTTGATTTTCACACTTTCTGCATCGCTGATTGTTGCCTTTCTGATGAACCCCATATTCGCCGTCGATTTTATGAACCACGCGGAAGATGATCATGCCAGCAGAAAATCAAGGGTATTCAGGAACCCGCTTTTCTGGACCTTCTTAGCGTTGGGCATCCTGCTTGATATCTCACATTTTACATTCGCCGGAAACATTCTGATACTATTTAGTATACTCATGTTTCTGAACGCATATGTTTTTACCGGACTGATACATACTTTTCAAAACAGGAGTCTTCCCTGGATTATGAGGCATTATGAAAGTGGATTGCGCTGGGCCCTGAAAGGCTGGCGTCCCGTCTGGTTGCTAGTAGGTACATTTTTCTTATTGATATTTTCTTTTGTATTCATCGGGATACGGAAAGTACCGGTTGTATTTTTCCCCAAGGGTGATCCGAATTTCATATTTGTATATCTCAAACTGCCGGTAGGAACCAATGTAAATTATACCGATTCGGTTACTTCGGTACTCGAGAAGCGTGTAAATAAAATTCTGGGAACGGAAAATGGTAAAATCAATCCATTGGTTGAAAGCGTGATTTCCAATGTGGCGATTGGCGCCGGAAATCCCCAAAGTGGAGACCGGAGTACAAGACCCGAACTCGGACGACTGCAGATTTCATTTGTTGAATATGAAAAACGGAATGGCAGAGCAACAACACCTATTTTGGATTCTATCCGGACAGCCCTGAAGGGCATACCGGGCGCCGAAATTTCTGTGGACCAGGAGCAGGGTGGTCCGCCTACTGATCCGCCTATCAATATTGAAATTGCCAGTGACAATTTCGAGAATCTTACGAGTACTGCTTCAGCGCTGAAAAATTATCTCGACTCTATTCAGACTCCCGGAGTGGAAGAATTAAAAATGGATGTCGATCTGACAAATCCTGAAATAACGCTTACCATCGACCGGCAACGGGCGATGATTGAAGGCGTAAGTACGGCACAAATCGGTCAGCAAATACGAACAGCCTTGTTCGGCCGGGAGCTCTCCAAGATCAAGGACAATAAAGAAGAATATAAAATCCAGTTACGCAATACAGAAATTCAGCGCAGAAACCTTACCGACCTGCTGAATATGAAGATTTTTTTCCGTGAACCAACCGGCGCGATCAAGTCCATTCCCATTACTAACCTTGTGAAAATTGATTTTACAAGTACATATGGAAGCATTAAAAGGAAATCGTTGAAAAGAGTTATAACACTCTATTCAAATGTGCTGACCGGTTTCACACCACAGGCCGTCAACGCCCAACTTAAAGATGCGATTGATAATTTTAGAGGCAAAGCGGAAGATGTAGATATAACTCAAACAGGTGAAGGCAAACAACAACAGGAAACCGTGTCCTTTCTGGGCTCGGCATTGATGATTGCTTTGATGCTTATTCTTTTTATTCTCGTACTCCAGTTTAATTCGATCAGTAAACCGGTGATCATTCTGACGGAAATTATATTCAGCATTATCGGGGTATTACTGGGTTTCGGCATTACGGGTATGACCATTTCATCCGTAATGACAGGTTTGGGAATTGTAGGGCTGGCTGGTATCGTTGTCAAAAACGGAATTCTTGTAATTGAATTTGCAGATGTGCTGCGTGAACGCGGAATGAAAACCAGGGAGGCGTTGATCCAGGCGGGTAAAACGAGAATCATTCCTGTATTGCTGACAGCGCTTGCTGCGATACTGGCGCTTATACCGTTGGCTATTGGATTCAACATTAATTTTGTTACACTATTTGCTGATCTGAATCCGCATATTTTCTTTGGAGGAGACAGCGCGGTATTCTGGAAACCTTTGTCATGGACCATTATCTTCGGTCTTGCATTTGCATTCTTCATGACGCTTTTTATTCTGCCAAGCATGTATCTGATTGCGGAAAGGCTGAAGAGACCGATGCGGAATATGTACGGAGGTAGATGGATTTCTATGTTGGGGATTCCTCCATTTACCCCAATCTTTTTATACTTAATAATGGTAAATCTTCAAATGAAACCTTTACAAAGGTTTTATAGAATACCAAGAAATATTTTGTTTTTATTGGCTGCGCTGCCAGTAATTCCAATTACTTTATATTTTATGCGTACATCATCGTCGATCACTGGCCCGGTATTTCTTATTTCTCTTTTGTTTGTAATTTTGATTATCATCAGACAGATAGTGAGAATATTCAGGAAATAGTTGTGGTTAATTATGATGATCTGAATTTAATATTTAAAGCTTACGTAATGAGAAACAACCACGAGATCGATTATAAAATATACGGTGAGGAACTGCAGTTTGTAGAAGTGGAACTGGATCCGCAGGAAACCGTGATTGGTGAGCCCGGTGGATTCATGATGATGGACGACGGAATCGAGATGCAAACTATTTTCGGCGACGGTTCCCAGCAACATAATTCCAGTATACTCGATCGTTTGATGAATGCAGGTAAAAGAGTGCTGGTGGGAGAGAATTTATTTATGACCGCATTTACAAATATGGGTCAGGGAAAAAAGAAAGTCAGTTTCGCAGCTCCCTATACAGGAAAAATAATCTGCCTGGATCTGCAGGTACTGGGCGGAACGATTATCGCGCAAAAGGATGCATTTCTTTGCGCGGCTAAAGGTGTCAGTATTGGGATCGCCTTTCAACGCAGACTGGGTACAGGTGTTTTCGGTGGAGAAGGGTTTATCATGGAAAAGCTGGACGGTGACGGGCTCGCATTCGTACATGCCGGTGGTTATATATTGGAAAAAGAACTGAAACCGGGTGAAATTCTGAAAGTAGATACAGGTTGTGTGGTTGCTTATACGCCCACCATTGATTTCGATATTGAATTTATACGCGGTATCCGCAACTGGATGTTCGGGGGCGAAGGCCTGTTCTTTGCGGTCATGCGTGGTCCGGGAAAAGTCTGGATACAATCCCTCCCCATCAGCAGGTTAGCCAGCAGGATCATTCAATATAGTCCGCAGCTTGGAACCAGGAGAGAAGAAGGAAGCATTCTGGGGGGGCTCGGTAGTTTGCTAGGCGGAGACAGGTAATTTCATTCGGAGCAACTCGACAAAATAAAAAGCCCCGAACGGCGATAATTGATACATCGATAAAGACAATCGTAAATAAAAAAGCCCCGAAAGTTTGAATCCAGATAACTTTCAGGGCTTAGTTTTTTTTATTGCCCGACTGGAACAATTACTTCCTGTTTGCGAGCTTGGATAACAAACGAAGAATTTCGAGATAAAGCCATACAATGGTGACCAATAATCCGAAAGCTCCATACCACTCCATATATTTTGGTGCGCCCGCGGCAACACCTTTTTCAATCATATCAAAATCAAGCAGGAGGTTTAATGCGGCAATGCACACCACAAACAATGAGAACACAATACCCAGCGTGGATCCTTCATGAATGAATGCGATATCCACATGAAACAAGCGTAACACGATCGCCAGCAGATAAAAAATCGCGATGCCGGCCGTTGCTATAAAAATGATGGACCGGAATTGTTCTGTTACTTTAATAATTCTGAAGCGATATAACATATACATCGCAATCACGGCGCCAAAAGTCAAAAGCACAGCCTGCGTTACTATTCCTGGTGCAGTTTTCGCAAATACATTATTATAGATCGCAGAAATGCCACCGAGGAATACACCTTCAAATAAAGCGTACACCGGAGTCAGATAGGCAGCCCATTCTTTTTTGAAGATGACGACCATTGCGGTGATAAATCCGAGTATGGCGCCACCTATGGTATAGGGCATAACGTCCACCCCATCGTAGAATGCCTTCCAGGTTAAGGAGGCAGATGCCATGACGAGTAAAAACAGCATGAAAAACTTATTCAGCGTACCCCTTTCAGTCATCACGCCTGAGCCGGGTATGGTAATCGTATTCTGGAAAACATTCATCGCAGGATTACCGGATTTGAAAATAGCCATAGTTTATATGTTTAGGACTTGCAATTTAGTAAAAAGGAAATGTATTGTAAAGGGGTTCTTTGTGCTTTCATTACTTAATGCAATTTTAACAATACGGTTCTGATTTCCGTGAATTTTGACCAGGGAATAAAGTGATTGGCACCCGGGATCAATGTTACATCCACAAGAGGTGCATTCACCAACATTCTTTTACCATATTCTACATTACCCGGTGGCACCCAGGTGTCCATAGCCCCGTGAATAAAATAAACCGGACAGGTTATTTTGGGAAAATCTTTTTCGAGCTGTACAAGATCTTTCTTCAGATACCACAATTCTTCATTGGAAGGCCGCATCGCGCCGGGAACCAAATAATTTAAAGGGGTTTTATACAACCATGGCCTCCATTTCTCTGGTTTTTCTTCCTTGGGATCTATGGATCCGGAAATGACAACGATTCCGGAAAAAGTCTGCGGATTGTCGGCTGCCAATTTTATGACCATCGGACCTCCTAATGAATGTCCGGCCAGGTACATGGGTTTATGATTGGCCAGCAGATAGAAAAGTCTGCTGATCCAAAAAGATTGTACATCGAGATGTTGTGGCTGACCATAATCACTGAATCCGAAACCCGGACGGTCAACGGATACCATTCTGAATTTTTGCAGCAGCAATGAATCTTTCATGTATTCTGCAAAAGCATCCCAGCTTCCGGGGGAACCATGAACAAAAAAAAGAGTGGGTAAGGAATCGCTGCCCGTCATGGCATAATGTATATGCCTTCCTTCCACTTCCATGGTTGCAGTGCGCAGTGTTACATGGTCTTTCGCAAATTCGGTTTTTGCATCCGCATCCGATTTACGAAAACTCATACAGCTTTGGGCTAAGAGAAGCCAGCTCGTCAGGAATAATCCGGAAAGCAGTAGCATTTTCTTCTTAAAGCCTTTCATGGTTTATGGTTTCTTAATAGGAGGCGGCGGTCTGTTTTCTCTCGGTGGAGACGGCGGCCTGTTGTCTCTTTGTTGTTGTGGTGGTCTGTTGTCTTTTGATTGTTGAGGGGGTCTGTTATCTTTCTGTTGTTGTGCTGGCCTGTTATCTCGTTGTTGTTGCGGAGGTTTGTTATCCCTTCTCTGCTGAGGGGGTCCGGGCCGGTTGTGTCTTTTTTTCTTGTCTGCACTATCCAGCGTTTTCAAACTGAATTGTCCAGTCAGATCAACGTTCACCAGTTCTTCTTTTGGTTTACCGGTTGCTTCAACAGCGCCCAGATCATCCGGAATAATATTCTGCTTGTTGAGATTTTTTATTTGCTTGACCCTCTCGATCAGCAGCGGGTATTGCTTATTGCTGTCAGGTAACACGTACCACATCAGGTATTTGAAAATATCCTTTTTAACCAGCAGGGCCGTACCTTTTGCGACTTGCAAAGTGTCGGCATTATCTGGAAACTGTTGCAGTGCATCGAGATAAGTATCCAGTTCGTAGTTCAGGCAGCATTTTAACCTGCCGCACTGACCGCTGAGTTTACTTTGATTGATTGAAAGGTTCTGGTAACGGGCTGCAGTGGTATTTACAGATTTAAAATCAGTAAGCCAGGTTGAACAACAGAGTTCACGCCCGCAACTGCCGATGCCACCTACTTTTCCGGCTTCCTGCCTTGCGCCGATCTGACGCATTTCTACTTTTACCCGGAATTCTGACGCGAAAATTTTTATAAGTTCCCTGAAATCTACCCGGTCGTCAGCAATATAATAGAAGGTCGCTTTGCGGCCATCGGCCTGAATTTCCACCTGCGACACTTTCATGTCCAGTTTTAACTGGCGCGAAATGGCGCGCGAACGGATCACAGCCTCCTTTTCACGGGCTTTGTTTTGCTTGAGCAGGTCCAGATCACGATCCGATGCGCGACGAAGCACTTTTTTCATGTCCGGATGAAACTCTTCAACCGACTTCTTTTTCATCTGTATTCTGACTAACTCTCCCGTCATACTTACTTCGCCAACATCAAAACCACTTACACCTTCTACGCTCACCATCTCACCTTTTTCAAAAATCTGTGTAGTTGTATTGCGAAAAAAATCTTTACGACTTCCCTGACTGAAACTTATCTCCATAACCCGGCATTCTGTAGCGGGATCATGAATCGGCAGGTTTGAGAGCCAGTCATATACATTCATTCTATTACAACTTCCGGATCCGCAGCTTCCATGGCTTTGGCATCCTCCTGGCTTGCCATCGGCAGTGCCACAATTAGAACATCCCATATATGTATATATTAACCAGCAAGTTGACAAATATACTCCTTTCTAAGTCACTACCGCCTCTTCCCGGTTTGCCAGGATATGATAGAGACGAATAGTCAACGCATGAAAAAGCATTTTAGCGTGTGCGTTGCGTTCAATGTAATAAATCGATTTATTAACTTCTTCTGCTATGGACCTCTGGGCTGACAGGTCAGTGATCTTATTTAGTCTCAGTGCAAAATCCCTTTCAGAATCCGGCAGATCTGCCGATGCGGCATCCGACATACGCAGCCTGACGGCCTGTTCCAACAGGTGACTAAAATACTGCAGAAATTGTTTCTGTTTTTCGCGGCCCGTTTTGGCTATTTCTTCCACCCATTTTACCTGAGCCACAGGTCCTGATCGTAGAACAGCGTTTAACCATTCCCGTAATAGCGACTGCCAGTCGTCTTGTCCATGTTGCAATTGTCTGAGTGCTTCCCGGTAATTCTGTTCGCTCACTGCGGCCAGTTGTCTGGCCTGTTCGGGTTGTACACCTGCCCGGGATACCAATGCCTCCTGGATTTCGGTTACCTGGGGTCTGGGCAGCCGTATGATTTGCACCCGTGAAAGTATGGTGGGAAGAATCTGGGCTTCATTTTCAGTTACCAGTATGAAAAGCGTATCCGGGGGCGGTTCCTCAATCAGTTTCAGCAATTTGTTTCCCTGATCGCCGAGGTATTCCGGCATCCACATGATGAGTATCTTATATCCGCTTTCAAAACTTTTCAAACTGAGTGTACGGTTGATCTCATTGCACTCATGGGCGGAAATGTTCCCCTGTTTATTATCTGCATTGATCTGTAACAGCCAGTCGAAAATGGTTCCGTAAGGATAGAGCGAAATGAATTCGCGCCATTCGGTAATATAATCTGCACTCACCGGTTTGTCGCCCGGTTTACGCGAAACAACGGGAAATACATAATGTATATCAGGATGAATTAACCGCGCAGCCTTCTGACAGGAAGGGCATTCATTACAGCTTTCTGCAGGAAATGGATTACCTGCATCAACACCGGATACCCTATCACAAACGATATATTGAGCAAAAGCCAATGCCAATGGCAGGCCGCCTGCACCTTCCGGTGCATTCAGCAGCAATGCATGACTCAACCTGTTATGCTCAACGAGGTTGCGAAGCTTTGCTTTGATTTCCTGCTGACCGATAACCTGACTAAATAACATCCCGTTAGCCAGAATTAGTTGAGGTGAGACGTGATTTCGTCACTCATAGGAGTGATCTTGCTATTATAAACCCCAATGAGTTTTCCGTTTTCATCAATCAGGAATTTTGTGAAATTCCATTTGATAACCGGAGCCGGTGTGCCCAATTTAATGGCTTCTTCCGTCAGATATTTGAATAAGGGGGATGTATTTTCACCCACTACATCAGATTTTGCAGCAAGCGGAAATGTTACGCCATAATTCTTCTTACAAAACTCACTGATTTCAGAATTTGTAGCCGGTTCCTGTCCACCAAAATCATTGGCCGGGAATCCAACAATTACCAGTTTGCCTTTATACTTATCATACAATTTTTCAAGGTCAGCGTACTGGGGTGTAAAACCGCATTTGGAAGCCGTATTTACGATCAGTAATTTTTTCCCTTTGTATGTTGACAGGTCAATGGTACCGCCATCCAGCGCTGGCACTTTAAAATCATACACACTTACACTTGAGTGTATCATAAACAGAATTGGAATGAACAACAATCTTAACATAAAATATATTTTATTTTATAATCAATGTTTCACTATCAAAGTTAAGAGAATCGGGGGAGTAATCACTGCCGCTCATAACAACCGAGGTCGCTGAGATTTGCTGGTCTTGGATCACCATTCAGGTCGATGATGATTCCGGAATTGACACCCCTGTCCACGGCAGGTGAAGCCGCTTGCAACTGGAAATTATATTCATTATTCGGGGGGATTCCGGTTGCTATAAATAGCGGATCTGTATTTAGCCATAATGAATTGCTATCAATATTGGCCGGATAGTTTTGCTGTTTGAGGATAGAATGATCGAACAGGACTTTAAATGTATTGCTTCCCTGCTTTTGTATTACTGCCTCATCCGGAACGCCTTCACTTCCCCAGAAAATACAATTGATAAATCCTGCATTCAGATCGGCGGTTACGATCTGGCTGCCATTTAAACCGGAATTCGAAACAGTCAGCACAGGTTGTTGATGAAAAAGCAGGCTTGTTGAAAATGAGGCTACCGTGCAATACTCAAACTGATACACGCCCCCCAATCCAATGACGATATTTTGTCCACAGTTACTCACCAGACAATTAATAGCTTGAATGCTGGACTGCACTGCCAGAATGCCCTCAGCCAGCGAATTATTGATGATACATTGGTTTAATGAAAGTTTAGGATTCAAATCAGTACTAAGGCCTTCCGAAACCAGGGTCTGGTTTCCGTTTTGAAGCACGGTATAATTCATTACATTATCCCTGCTGTTTTGCCTGAAAAAAATACCGGGCCAGGAGCCCGGATAACTGGCATATGGAAGATCCAGCCTGTCGCCGGTAAAATAAACCCGCTGGCTATTAAGTGAATCACCCAATACTTTCAGACTTCCATCTACATATATAGGGGCATCTGCGTGCACATATATATGTGTTCCGGGTTGTATGGTGAGGGTCGCGTTACTGTCAACTGTCAGACTACCATAAATCACATACGGAAGGTCGTTGGGCCAGACAGTATCATGTTGAATCACCATGTTTTTTAGAAAATGTGCATTTTGGCCCCAGGCGGTTAGCTGTACAAACTGTTCTTTGCCATTATAACTGATCCGTATACTGTCTTCCAAACGAAACGGGACGGGTCCTGATCCTGCACGGATATAGACTGTAACGAATATGATAAGGCTGTCGTTGGCTGGTATATTTAGGTTGGTCACTTCGGGCCCCGGACTCCCGTCAATATTTATAATAAAGGGGGACGCGGACCCACCGGCCAGGATGATAGAGTTGATGGCTAATCCGAAGTCATTGTTATTTATCAACTTAACCTGCTGTGTTACAGTGGCTGTAGCGGCAAAAACGGTGTCAAAACTAACTGTGTCGGCGGAAAGAAAAAGACGGGCGTTCCCGTTTTGATTTGATTGCTTTTGACAGGAAATCATCAGACCGCCGGCCAAAACCGATAAGAGCAGGAATTTGAACATTTAAACAAAAATACTCTTTAAGCCCAAAGCCGAAAGGGCAAAGGTTAAAGCTTTTTAAGTCAAAGCTTGAATTTTGTTGTTTTTGAGATTCTCTGATAATTTTAAACAGAATTGATCCTGGCTTCTTTTCTAAAAGGGGCTTTACGCTTTGCCCTTTCGGATTTAGGCTTAAGAAGATACCGTATGTGCCAGACAGGCGATACTGACTTTTACATCCGGACCCTCTAAAAGGACCTGGGCGCATGCCTCCAGGCTGGCACCGGTAGTAATAACATCGTCAACAAGCAAAACATGTTTTCCGGAAATTTTGCGGGGATCGCAGATTTCAAAGGTCGACTCCATATTTTTCCATCTCTGAATGCGGCTTTTATGTGTTTGTGTTTCAGTTTTCTTTATGCGGGAAATGGCATCATTAATAACCGGAATTTTTAATTTTTGTGATATCCCGTCTGCAATCAGTGATGCCTGATTATATCCCCTCTTCTTTTCCCTCGAGGCAAAGAGTGGTAATGGAATAATAATTTCACAATCGCTAAAACGCGATGAATGTTTTAATGATTCGCCCATCTGTTGACCAAAGTATATACCGATTTCTTTTCTTCCCTTGTATTTAAGCAGATGAAGGCTATGCTGAACCTGGGATCCGCCGGTGAAGTATAAATGAGCAGCCGCTGAATGAACTTGCACACGACCCCAAAAAATTTTCTCTATGGGATTTGCTTTAAAATATTCGAAGCGCGTAATGGGCATAGATGACTGGCAATGAATACAAAATAATATATTTTCTGTAAGCAGGTCACTGCCACATCCACAACAGGTGTGTGGGAAAAGGAGATGCAAAACTGACTGAAAAAAGAATATACGCGATGTCATCTGTTATCGTGCCCCAATCGCGAACCTCTAAAATAAATATTTGTAAACTTCTTCCACCTTTCCCATTAATATCACTTCTATCTGGTGCGGATGATTTTTTAAACCCTTCTGATTGTATTTTGAGACGAGTATTTTACTAAATCCGAGTTTCTCTGCTTCTGCTATTCGCTGACCGATTCTATTTACTGCACGGATCTCTCCATTCAATCCGACTTCACCCGCAAAGCAGGCATCAGCTGCAAGCGGAACATCTTCGAATGAACTTAATAAGGCGCAAAGCACTGCCAGATCTATGGATGGATCTTCCACTTTCAAACCGCCTGCAATATTTAAAAAAACATCTTTTATCCCAAAGTGAAAACCTCCTCTTTTTTCCAGTACTGCCAACAACAGTTGCAGTCTTCGAAGGTCGAAACCACTTACTGTTCTTTGCGGTGTTCCATAAACGGATGCAGTTACCAGGGCCTGCACCTCGATCAGCAAAGGCCGCTGCCCTTCTATGCTTGCGGCGATTGCACTTCCGCTAAGTTGTTCTTCTTTTTGTGTAATCAGGATCTCACTTGGATTATTTACTTCCTGCATTCCTTCATCTGTCATTTCATAAATACCTAGCTCCGCGGTACTGCCAAAACGATTTTTTAAAGTTCGCAGAATGCGATAGGTATAGTGGCGGTCACCTTCAAATTGCAATACCGTATCTACCATATGTTCGAGAATTTTCGGACCAGCAATATTTCCATCTTTGGTAATATGACCAATCAGAAAAACAGGTGTTCCCGTTTCTTTAGCATAGCGTTGAAATTCTGCGGCGCATTCACGGATTTGTGAAACGGTACCCGGTGTTGATTCGATATAAGATGACTGCAATGTCTGAATTGAATCGACAATGACAACCTGCGGGTTTAATTTTTTTATTTCCTGGAAGATGGCTTGAGTGGATGTTTCTGTGAGGAGATAAAAATTATCCCGATTATCCATCAGGCGATTTTTCCTCACTTTT
>Ga0206913_1032_pt1 | contig 36855 bp, 33 predicted proteins | sample Alteio_BWOrgHeat_72_FD_152942 | JGI IMG/M metagenome (GOLD analysis project Ga0206913, IMG submission 152942) | Enriched cells from forest soil in Barre Woods Harvard Forest LTER site, Petersham, Massachusetts, United States -... | ecosystem: Environmental > Terrestrial > Soil > Temperate forest >... | reverse complement strand
GAAAGATGAGCTTTTGTAACTACTTTTTCAGTAAGAGCTTCAGGATAAGTTACAATGATTGTTGATTGCTGATTGTTGATTGCCGATTCCTGATTGATTGTATTTAAAACTTCAGCCCGAAGGAGAATATTGGCATTGTCCGTTTCTTCTATTTGATATGGTTTTCGGTAGGGTGAAGGAAAAAATAAAATATTTTTGGAGACAACAAGATTTTCTATGTCATTTAAAAAATAAGCTGCTTCTTCCTGATCAGAAAGAATAAAAAGCTGGACGTTTTTTTTATTTTTAAATATTGATGATGCAACAAAAGCACTTGCAGAGCCAGTAATACCTTTTAAATGGACATGAGAAACCCTTAGCGATTTTAACTTTTCGGAGATTTTTAAAGTTGAATCGTTGTCAGAATATAACTTTAAAACCGCCTCTAACTGCATCTGTATTTTAACGGCACTAAAATAATGCTTTATGATCAGATTTAAGAGAAAAGATCATTATTTCTCGAACTAAGAATAAACTCAAATAAGAATTTAGATAATGAGATATGAATTTGTTTAGGGATTTAATTGAGCGGAGAAATTATCTTTTATATTTTTCAAGTACATCTTTTCCCCAATTTTCTTGCAAATCTACGTTAACCATCAAAACTACCATGTTACAATTTTTATTGTTCTTGATAGCATTATACCAGCTAACAGTGTGCTCTTTATGAATTTTATAACCCATCCATTTTGCCCAAGTCATTACGATAATAAAATCGTTTTTTTTGATGGAATTTATTTCAACCTTTTTTCCGTCAAATGTTCTTAAGTGTGAAACAATCGTATCAAAATTATATTGTTTTGAAGTTTCGTAATTATTTGCAGCATTTAATCTTGACAGAAAGCTCTCTGCTGGAGCATTACATGTACCTTTTGCTTCGGACTTATAAGGAACAAAATTTAGATTTTTATCAAAAACCATTATTTCAGGAGCTCCATATTTCGTCAGTATCTTAAATCCTAAAGTATCTGTCACAAAATTTTCAGCAAAATTCATTTTATGTTTATCTAAAAAAGCAGTTAAACTTTTAGAGTTTTCAGCTTTAGGTTTATGTACGCCATACATGACCAATAATATGCGGGTGCAACTTGTCAATATTAAAAAAGCAACTACAATACTGAATGTTGATATGTATTTCAGTTTTATCATACCATCATTTAGCTAATTCCTTTGCTTTCTTTTTATAAATATCCGCTTGCTCGTCATTGCCCATTAAATCAAAAGTAACTGCCATATTTTCGTAGGCTCTTGCATTGGGACCAATAGAATTAATTAATTTATTATAAGTTTCAATGGCTGCCTGATAATTTTTTAGCATACCATAACAATTGGCAATATTAATATAAGCATCGCTGTATTTAGGATCAACCTCAATTGCCTTTTGCAGGTTGGCAATGGCATTGTTATAGTTACCACGAGTTGCATAATCCGTTCCTGTTTTAAAATAATATTGTGCATCATGTCCGGGTTCTACAAAAATTTCTCCACCTTGTCTTTGTATACTTACGGCAAGCTTTGGATCTTCACCTCCGGGATAAGCGTGAATATCCAGCTTTGTAGCCTTTCTCAGGGCATCGGCATTGTTTTGCGCGTCAAGAAATGTGGGACTTATTTCAATTGCTTTGTTGTAATAGTAGGATGCCAGTGCGTATTTGTTCATTCCCTGATAGAGTATGCCAAGGTTTCCATAACTGATGGCATATCCGGGAGATGACTCAATGGCTTTGTGGTAAAAATAAATGGCGGAATCGGCTATTGGTTTTACCACCTGATAAGCCACTCCCAATGTGCACCAAGCCTCACCAAATTTTGGATGTATGGTAACAGCTTTCCATAAATAGGGAATAGCTTCATTGAAATATTCCATTTTCTTTTTAGTATCTTTTTCGGCAATGGCTTTGTTAATCACTTCGCTGCCGTAGTGCTTATTAGTCTGACAACTATTATTTACAGCAGATATATCAGTAGAGAACAAGGTGAAATTATCTTTCCATGCTTTATTCCGATCAATGGTTTTAAATGAGTATGCAAGAAATACTATTGTTACGATTGAAACTAATTTTAGATTTTTTTTCATCCAGACAGGTAATTGCAGTTCTTTATCTGTAAAATCTATCTTTAATAATTTTGCCAGGAAATAAATTAAAGCAATACAAAATCCGAGAGATGCTGAATACAAAAATCGTTCTGCCATTATACCTCCTCTTATCAGAACGAATCCTATTGCCGGTATAAAAGTCACGAAAAAGAATACGGTAGCAAATCCCCAAACAGTTTTACGAATAATCCCGTGAACTGCATAAAAACCAAGTACAACAAACAGCAACAATCCAACCCAAGTTAAAGGATTAGACCATGTTCCAATCGGAATCTGGTTATATGAGTAATCGTACATCAACGGATGAGGAAGAAAAAGCAGTTTTATACAATGCGAAAATATGATGAGACTGCTACTGATCTTTGTGTTTATGTATGGATAATTGACAATGTCATTTGGTACTTGTCCGGTAAGTGTTCCCATCATTTTGTATTTCTGAAAATAATACAGCAGAACCGCGAGTGCAAATGGAACAGCTTTTTTAATGGACTCAGGAATATTTTTTTGTTTGAAAAAATACAATGTTGCAGGCAGCAGAACAACTCCGGTCATAGCGGTTTCTTTGGAAAGCATGGCTAAATAATAAATTACCAAGCTGGCTATAAAATATTTTTTCTTGGTGGATTCACTGTATCGAAACATAATAAACAAAACACTCACCACTCCCAGAAAACTCATAAGCTCATCTCGGCTTTTTAAGTTCGCTACAACTTCAGTATGAATTGGATGAGCAATAAATAAAAGGCTTATCAGGAAGGCAAATGATGTGTTATAACCCGAAAATAATTCCATCAACAACAGACAAAGCATAAAACCTGTAAATGAAAAAAGCAAGATGTTTATGAAATGACTAATGTGTGGACTGTTATCGAACAATTCGTGTTCAATGGCAAAGGTGATGAGCGAAAGTGGACGATAATAACCGAGTGTAAGATTTCCAAAATGCCACAAATCAACTTTTAAAAGTTGTGGAATTCCTTTAAAACCTTCTTGTACAAATTGATTGTTGGTAATTGCTCCCCAATCATCAAGCGCATAATCGTGCGTAATTGTATTGGCATAAAGAGCAAAAGCAATAATGGCAATTAACGTAGGCCAACGGTAATCGATCTTTTGAAGAACAAAATTCTTTTTGTTGCCGGCACTTTTTTTCGGCTGTTGTTTGGCCATTATATTATTGTCATTGCGAGGAAGGAACGACCGAAGCAATCTCTTCGTATAAATTTTTCCATCCCGGATTTTGAGATAAAATTAGGTTAATTTTCTTTTGCCTCGATCCTCCTTTGATTTGTTTTTCTCTTGCAATGGCATATTCAGCCTTGTCAAAGACTTCATAATAGACCAACTTATTAATATTGTATCTTTTGGTAAATCCATTATTGATTTTTTCTTCATGCTGAAGAATTCTTTTTTCTAAATTATTGGTTACTCCAGTATATAAAACAGTGTTATTGATATTAGTCATTATATAAACGAAGTAACGGCAGTTCATAATATAGTGGGATTGCTTCGCTTCGCTCGCAATGACTATTTTACTTCAACAGTAGAATATTTTGTCATAAAATCTTCAGCTTTCTCTACCATCTCGGCAGAACCGATGAAAAAAGGAGTTCGCTGATGAAGTGACTTCGGTTGAATTTCAAGAATTCTTTTGAATCCATCACTTGCTTTTCCCCCAGCTTGTTCTGCTATAAATGCGAATGGATTACATTCATAGAGTAAACGTAATTTGCCTTTTGGCGATTGCGAAGTGGTAGGATAAATAAAAATTCCACCGTTGATTAAGTTCCGGTGTATATCTGCAACTGCAGAACCAATGTAGCGCGATGAATATGGGCGATTGCTTTTGCTGTCCTCTTCCTGACAATACTTAATGAATTTTTTTACTCCATCCGGAAAATGAATATAATAACCTTCATTGATTGAATATGTCTTTCCGTTTTTAGGAATTTTCATTTCAGGATGTGACAAGCAAAATTCTCCAATCGAAGGATCAAGCGTGAAACCATTAACACCTTTTCCTGTGGTATAAACAAGCATAGTAGATGATCCGTAAGTAATGTATCCGGCAGCTACCTGTTCAGTTCCCTGCTGTAAAAAATCTTCCATCGTTCCGGGACCGCTTAATGAAATTCTTCTGTAAATAGAAAAAATTGTTCCGACAGAAACATTTACATCAATGTTAGATGAGCCATCGAGCGGGTCAATAGCTACAACGTATTTGGCATTTTGTGAAACGGCATTGTCAACTATAATAATATCTTCGTTTTCTTCTGAAGCTACAGCACAACATTCGCCTCCGGAGCTTAATGCAGCAATAAATTGTTCGTTAGCAAAAACATCCAGCTTTTTTACATTTTCACCCTGAACATTTTTATCTCCTGTTTCTCCCAGTATATCAACCAGTCCGGCTTTGTTCACTTCACGATTGACAATTTTTGCCGCAATGCCAATATCTCTCAAAAGTCTTGAAAGTTCTCCTTTTGAGTAAGGAAAATCAGCCTGCTTCTCGATAATAAACTGTCCTAACGTTTTTACTTTACTCATCTGTTTTGCTTTTGGTTATTATACAAATATCGCAAAAATCTCAAATAAAGTTCATTATCTTTGTCCTTCGATGAAGTTTGCCTTTCCTGAGTTTTTATTCGCACTTTTTGCAATCGCAATTCCCATTATCATTCATCTTTTCAGCTTCAGAAGGTTTAAAAAAGTTTATTTCACCAATGTTCGGTTTTTAAAAGAAATTAAGCAAGAAACCCAATCTCATTCGAAGCTAAAACACTTACTGGTTTTGCTTGCCAGAATATTGGCAATTGCATTCCTGGTTTTCGCTTTTGCCCAGCCGTATATTCCGTTGGAGAATAAAAAGATTATTTTGGGAAACAATGCTGTGAGCATTTTTGTTGACAATTCTTTTAGCATGGATGCTGTAAATACAAACGGAACCTTATTGGATGAAGCTAAAAAAAAAGCTGCCGAAATATTGAGTGCATATCAGTACAGCGACCAGTTTCAGTTATTGACCAATGATTTTGAAGGAAAACACCAACGATTAGTTAATAAAGAAGAATTTACGGAGATGCTTGTTGAGGTAAAAGTCAGTCCAAGTTTTAAAAAAATAAAGGAAATCACATCACGTCAATTCGATTTGCTGAACAACAGTGATTTTAAAAGTAAGAATGCATATCTAATTTCTGATTTTCAGCGAAGTGCTTATAATGTTGACGAAATAAAAAATGACACTGCTGTAAATATAATAATGGTTCCGGTTGTTGCTCAAAAAAGAAACAACATTTACATAGACTCATGTTGGTTTTCATCACCTGTTCAGCAGTTAAATCGTACGCAGCAACTTAATGTGAGAATAATAAATAAATCGGAGAACAAAATAGAAAACAATCCTATTAAGTTATACATCAATGGACAGCAAAGGGCGGTTGCAAGTTTTAATGCAGAAGTGAATGAACAAATTGTTGTTTCTCTTTCTCTCAATATACAAGAAGCCGGAATACAGCAGGGAAAAATTGAAATCAATGATTATCCCGTAACTTTTGATGACCAATTTTATTTTTCGTTCAATGTTGCCAAACAAATTTCAATTCTCGCAATTAACTCAGCCGGACAAAAATCAAATGTTCCGAATAATGAAAATCCTTATTTAAACTCGTTATTCGGTAAAGACTCATTGTTCGTATTAAAAAATTCTATGGAAGATAAATTGGATTATTCCGACTTCCAGAATTATCAATTCATTATTTTGAATGGATTAAAGAACATTTCATCGGGACTTTCGCAGGAATTGAAACGCTTTGTTTCCAATGGAAATAGTATTTTGGTTTTTCCAGGAAAAGAAATTGATTTTGATTCGTATAAAAACTTTTTAAGCTCCGTAAAATGCAATTACTATGAAAACCTTGATACAAGCAATACCAAAGTCGATAAAATTAATTATGAGCAAAAGTTGTTAAATGATGTGTTTGACAAAGAAAAAGAGAAGAAATCAAAATACATTACAAATATTGATTTGCCAATTGTTCGGAGTCATTACAAAATAAATCGCGCTACGCGCAGTAATGAAGAATATATTTTAAAGTTGTTGAATGGCGACATTTTTTTAAGTGAAAATAATTTTGAAAAGGGGGAAATATATTTATCAAGCGTTCCATTGGATGCTGATTTTAGCAATTTTCCCAAACATGCATTGTTTGTTCCAGTACTTTACAAAATGGCAGTCTATAGCCAACCATCGCAAAAACTTTTTTATACCATTGGCAAAGATGAAGTGGTTGAAACTGCCAATACCAGTATCACGGGCGAAAATGTATTTCATATAAAAAGTATGAATAATAATTTTGACGGCATTCCTGAACATAAAGTCATTGCTAATGAAACCGAGATTTTTGTTCACGGACAGATAACAGAATCTGGTAATTATAATTTGATAGAAAGTAATAAACCAGTTGTAGGGTTAGCATTCAATTACGACAGAAAAGAATCTGATCTTAGTTGTTACAAAGCCGAAGTGTTGAACCAACAGATAGAATCGAAAGGATGGAGCAATTTTAAAATTGTAACTGCCGAATCTAAAAGTCTGACACAAACATTGGCTGAATTGAATCAAGGAGAAAAATTATGGAAACTTTGTGTTATTTTAGCATTGATTTTTCTGGGAGTGGAAATAGCATTGCTTAAACTATGGAAATAAATACGTAATCCAAATTATATGAACCTGCTCATCAAGTCTGCAAAAATTGTTGATTCCAACTCACCTCACAATGGTAAAAAAGTTGACATACTGATTGAAAATGGAATCATTAAATCCATTAAATCAACTATAAAAGATAAATCTGTCAAAAATATTGAAGTTGAAAATCTACATGCATCTCCAGGCTGGTTTGATATGCAGGTAAATTTCAGAGATCCTGGCTTTGAATACAAAGAAGATCTGATTAGTGGAACAGAAGCCGCTGCTCATGGTGGTTTTACAGGAGTTGCTGTAATGCCATCAACACATCCGCCCATTCATACAAAAGCAGATATAGAATATATAAAAAACAAAACCGTAAACTCCATCGTGGATGTTTACCCGATAGGTGCACTTTCTCATAAAATGGATGGAAAAGATATTTCCGAAATGTATGACATGCACCAATCTGGTGCTGTTGCATTTTCAGATGATAAACAGCCAATATTGAATGCTGGATTGCTATTGAGAGCGTTGATGTACGCGAAAAATTTCAACGGACTTGTTGTGACTCATTGCGATGATAAAAATGTTTCATTGGATGGAAAAATAAACGAAGGAGAAACAAGCACCATGCTTGGTTTAAAAGGAATACCGGCACTTGCAGAAGAATTGATGGTGGCAAGAAATATTTATCTCGCAGAATATGCCGAAACAGGAATCCACATTTCATCCGTATCAACAGCAAAATCTGTTGAACTCATAAGGCAGGCGAAATCAAGAAAACTGAAAATAACTGCATCTGTCAACGCCTATAATTTGATATTGGATGATAGTTCTTTAAAAGACTTTGACACGAATTACAAAGTAAATCCTCCGTTAAGAACAAAAGCAGACATTGAAGCTCTAAAAAAAGGATTGATAGATGGAACGATTGATGCTATTGTATCAGATCACAGTCCGGAAGATGAAGAAAATAAAAAGGTAGAATTTGATCACGCAGCATTCGGAATGATTGGTTTGGAAACAACTTTTGCAGCTGCCAATACCAACAGAGGAAAAATGAGTTTGGAAAAATTGATTAGTAAAATTTCCATTAATCCAAGAAAAATATTAAACCTTCCAATTCCTGAAATTAAGGAAGAAGCAGAAGCTAATCTTACATTTTTCGATCCGGACAAAAAATGGAAGTTTGAGGAAAAATATATTCACTCTAAATCAAAAAATACTCCTTTTATTGGAACAGTTTTTCAAGGAAAAGCTTTGGGAATTTATAACAAAGGAAAACTACAACTAAGCAAACAGTAAACTACTTATAGAAATTGCTCAATTTCTTACTTAAAACAACACTTCGGTAATTTGTTACCTCCCATTGAACGTATTCAATAAAACGATAACCTCTTTTAGTATAAAAGTCAATTAAATGTTGAGCTTTTTCTGATGTGTTACAAGCAAGTTCTTCTACTCCGTTTATGAAAGCATATTTTTCTATCATATTTAATAGTGCTGTTCCTATTCCTATTTTTTGAATTTTTGGATCAACAGCATATTGTCCAAATTCTGTAACGTTAGGTTTATTATACCAAGGCGTTCCGCTCGTATTCTTAGGATAAACATAAGTAATGGTTGCAATAATTTTTTCATTTAATAAAGCAATTAAACAAATTCCCTCCGATATTCTTTCTAATGTTATTTTGCTGTCTTGATGAGAGGCAAGAAATTTTAATCCTATATCAGCTAAGGGTTTATAAGATATATTAAGAAGCCGAGTAAGTTCTTCAACAGAATCACCGGAATTAAATTGTCTCACTAATATGTTTTCATTATTTATTTTTATTGTTGTATTGGGAAAACTCATAATTCCAGTTTTAGTCCATCATAAGCCAGCGAAATAAAATCAGGAAGTTCTTTTTCTACTTCTTCATGTAAACCAAGCTGATGACTTATATGAGTCAGATAACTTTTTTCAGGTTTTAATTCTTTCAATAATTCAATAGCCTGACTAAAAGTAAAATGAGAAATATGCAGTTCTCTCCTCAAAGCATTAAGAACAATAATTTTTGAACCTTTTATTTTTTTCTTTCCTTCTTCAGAAATGTAATTCGCATCTGTGATATACGTGAAATCCTCTATTCGAAATCCAAGTACAGGAAGTTTGTGATGTAGTAGCTGAATTGGAATAAATTCCGTTTTACCAATTTTAAACGGTTTATTGCTGATAAGATGCAAATTGATTTCAGGAATTCCCGGATATTTTATTTCATCGAATATATAGGGAAATTCTCGGTGAATGGCTTTTTGCACAATTGCATCAGCATACACATCTATTTTCTTTTTTAATATGTAGTTAAATGCACGCACATCATCAAAGCCTGCAATGTGATCTTTATGAGCGTGGGTGAAAACAACTGCGTCTAATTTTTTTACATTTTCTCTCAGCATTTGCTGGCGAAAATCAGGACCAGTATCAATCACAAAAACTTTTCCATCTGTTTCGATCAAAACAGAACTGCGAAGGCGTTTATCTTTTGTATCTGTTGATGTACAAACCTTGCATGGGCAGGCAATAATGGGTACGCCTTGAGATGTTCCGGTTCCGAGAAAAGTTACTTTCAAAATCAATAGTTATGTTCCGCTAAGTTAAAACAAAAGAGAATTAGCTGTAAGTCAAAATGCCATATTCTTTTAACTTTACAACATATTTGATACTATGATTGCGATTATCAATTACGGGTTAGGTAACCTGGGTTCGATACAGAATATGCTTAAGAAAATAGGCTATTCGGATGTTATTGTATCGAACAAGAAAGATGAAATTAATAAGGCAGATAAACTTATTTTGCCCGGAGTTGGTCATTTTGACAACGGAATGAGCAAAGTAAATGAATCAGGATTGTTGGATGTATTGAATGAAAATGTTTTGAATAAAAAGAAACCTGTTTTGGGAATATGTTTGGGAATGCAATTATTAACCAATGGAAGCGAAGAAGGTAAATTAAAAGGTTTGGGCTGGATAAATGCTGAAACCGTAAAATTTTCATTTGAAGATGAAAACAAAAATTTGAAAATTCCTCACATGGGTTGGAATTACATTAAAAATATTCGTCAACATACTTTAACTAAAGGTTTAGATGAATCATTCCGTTTTTATTTTGTTCACTCTTATTATGTATCGTGCAAAAAAGAATCTGATTCATTAATAAAATGCCACTATGGTATTGACTTTACCTGTACCGTGCAAAAAGATAATATTATGGGAGTTCAGTTCCATCCCGAAAAAAGTCATAAATTCGGAATGCAATTATTAAAAAATTTTGTTGAATTATAATTAAAAATCATGCTCATGAAAAATTTTAATGGAATAGTTGTCACAGTTTCATTGGTTTTTATTTCAATTATAAATGTTACTGCTCAAAGCTTTGAAAGGAGTGCAATTGTAATCAGCGCAGGAACAAACCTCGGAATATACAATACGAGTTTCAAATATAAATCCGGAAGCGGATCGGATTCGGCAAAATCGGGTTCAACTGCTGCTGTCATTTATCCTATTGCCTGCGAATTTGGTTTGACTAACAGAATAGGTATTGCTTTGCAATTTGGGTACAGCAAATTTCTTAAAGCTGCTGATGATAAATCAACAGCAAACGGAATAGATGCGGTTTTAAGAGGAAATTTTCATATTGTAAAAAGAGAGAAGTTAGATATTGCATTAGGAGTAAATTACGGATATTCACATTTTAAGTACAATGCCAATGATACATACAATAGTATTATTAAGGCAAATGGAACTGATCTTGACTTTAGCTTATGCGGCAGAATTTATATTACGAAACATTTTGGAGTATATCTGAATATAGATGTACCTGCATATAACTTGCAAGGAGTTGCTTCAGATGCTATCAACGACTCTAATAATATTACATTTAAATTATCTGGCGTGAAATTTGGGGGAGGAATACAAATTAAAATCTAATCTTCCCGTTTATTAAAATGAAAAGCGTCTGTATCAGTTGATTAGACGCTTTTCATTTTAAAGAAATATTATTCTAACTGGCTTTCTTTTTTTCCTGAACATCAATGCGCATTTCCTGTGCTGCTTTTTTCAGATCCTGCAAAGCTTTTCTCACTCTTGTTCCTGCTGCATTGTTGCCGTTGTAAAATTTTTGAACATCAACTTCCATTGAAGCAATAATGTTTTTTAAGTTTTCGTAATGATTCATGATTTTGAGTTTAGGTTATTGTATTTATTAATTGATTTTAAAAAGCTGCAATTTTTTCTGCCTGGTATTGTCCTGATTTTAATTTTCCGTAAATACTTGAAAATGCTTTGATCGTGAACTCAACATCTTCTATAGTATGAACGGCAGTTGGTATTAAACGTAATATAATCATTCCTTTAGGAACTACCGGATAAACCACCATTGAGCAGAAAATATTAAAGTTTTCTCTCAAGTCAAGAATCAGGTTGGTTGCCTCAGGAATAGAACCATTCAGATATACCGGTGTTACAGGAGACTGTGTGTTGCCTATTTCAAAGCCAGCTTTCTTCAAGCCACTTTGCAATGCTTTAACAATTGTCCAGAGATTCTCTTTGAATTCAGGATGTTTCCTCATCAGCTCAAGCCTTTTGAGAGCACCAATTACAATAGGCATAGGCAGCGCTTTGGCAAAGATTTGCGAACGCATGTTGTATCTCAGGTATTCTATCACTTGTTCATTGCTTGAAATAAATCCGCCAATCAATGCGAACGATTTGGCAAAAGTGCCGAAGTAAATATCAACTCCATCCTGTACTCCCTGTTCTTCGCCAGTTCCACCTCCATTTTTGCCCATTGTTCCAATTCCATGAGCATCATCTACAAATAAGCGGAATTTAAATTTTTTCTTCAGTTCAACTAATTCTTTCAGTTTTCCCTGATCTCCACGCATCCCGAAAACGCCTTCGGTAATAACTAAGATTGCTCCTCCATTTTGTTCAGCAATTTTGGTAGCTCTCTCTAATTGCTTTTCGCAATTTTCAATGTCGTTGTGAGGATATACAAATCGCTTACCCATGTGAAGCCTCACTCCATCAATAATACAAGCGTGTGATTCAGAATCGTAAACAATCACATCATGTCTGTCAACCAAACAGTCAATTGCCGAGACCATTGCCTGGTAGCCATAATTGCAAAGTATGGTGTCTTCTTTACTTACAAATTTTGACAACTCTGATTCCAACTGTTCGTGGTAATTTGAATTACCCGACATCATTCGTGCACCCATCGGATAAGCCAAACCATATTTAGCAGAAGCTTCTGAATCAGTTTTTCTTACTTCAGGATGATTGGCAAGTCCTAAATAATTATTTAAACTCCAAACCAATTGCTTTTTTCCTCTGAAGATCATTTTGTTTCCAATATCACCTTCCAGTTTAGGAAAAGTAAAATATCCGTGCGATTCTTTGGCATGTTGTCCAATAGGTCCTCTGTTTTCCTTTATCTTTTCAAATAAATCTCTCATAATACTATAAAGTTAAATCCTGCGTTAGACTACGAAAGTAAAACATTCTTGTATTTCTGCAAAAGTTTAATGATCAGCATTTTTGAACAATCTCAGGAAGAATTGTCAGCATTTTGCAATAAAATAGTATATTTGCATCCCTTTACAAAAAGGCATGGTTAAAGTAAAATACATACTACTGGCAGTAGCTTTTTTATCAATTGTTGTTTCATGCAATAAATATGATAAAGCTCTTAAAAATGCTGACATGGATACAAAGTATCAAATGGCCATGAAGTATTATGAAAAAGGAAATTATGTAAAAGCCGTTAACTTGTTTGAAGAGTTGGTTTCTGTTTATCGCGGAACTGCAAAGGCTGAAGGTATCTTGTTTTATTACGCTTACACTAATTACAACTTAGGAGATTATATCTTGGCTGCATATCATTTTAAAAATTTTGTAAAAACATATCCCAACAGCCAGCATGCTGAAGAATGTGGTTACATGGCAGCATATTGTTATTATTTAACATCTCCGATTTATAGCCTTGACCAGACAGATACTAAGGCTGCCATAAATGAATTTCAGTTGTTTGTGAATCAATATCCGAAAAGCATGAGGCTGGCAAGCGCTAATGATATGATTGATAAGCTGAGAGCTAAACTGGAGAAGAAATCGTACGAAATTGCCAAGCAGTATTATCATATCGGAGATTATAAAGCATCTGTTTATGCCTTTAAAAATGTGTTAAATGACTTTCCTGATACAAAATATAGAGAAGAATTAAGTTTTTTGATCATAAAATCGTATTATCTTTATGCAATTAACAGCATCGAGATAAAAAAGAAAGAGAGATTACAGGCAAGTATTGATGCCTATTTGAATTTTGTTGATGTTTTCTCTAAAAGTGGTTATTTGAAAGAAGCAGAATCTATTTATGACAGTGCATTAAAAATGAAAGAAAAAGCGAAATCTAAAATCTGATACTAATAACTAAAATAATGGACTACAAAAAAACAAATGCCGAAACAACAACTGTTACCAGAGATCTGAGAAATTTGGATATTAAAACAGGCAACATATATGAAACTGTTGTAGTTATTTCGAAGAGAGCAAACCAAATTGGTGCTGAAATAAAAGAAGAGCTTACCAACAAGCTCAATGAGTTTGCTTCTCATGTTGATAATTTGGAAGAGATATTTGAAAACAGGGAACAAATAGAAATTTCTAAATTTTATGAAAGACTTCCTGGTCCTGCTGCAATTGCTATTCAGGAATATCTTGAAAATAAAATATATTACAGAAAACCTTCTGTGGAAAACAATAATTAATTGTTTAGATTAACTAAATAATATTATAAAGTCCTCCTTAAATGGGGGATTTTTTATGTTAAATGTACAGATGCTTAACGGGAAAAAAATTCTGATAGGAGTTACAAGCAGCATAGCTGCTTACAAGTCAGCTTTTTTGGTAAGACTGTTGATAAAATCTGGCGCTCAAGTAAAAGTGGTTATGACTCCTTCTGCAAAAGATTTTATTACTCCTTTAACACTTTCTACCCTTTCAAAAAACTCTGTTATATCTGAATTTACTAACGGAAGTGCTGGTCAATGGAACAATCATGTAGAATTGGCATTGTGGGCAGATACAATGATCATTGCACCAGCATCAGCTAATACAATAGCCAAAATGGCTAACGGATTGTGTGATAATATTCTGATGGCTACCTATCTTTCAGCCCGATGCAATGTATATGTTGCTCCTGCTATGGATGAAGATATGTATAAACATGCTTCAACAAAAAATAATCTAAAAAAAATAGAATCATTCGGTAATAAAATCATTTATCCCCGAACAGGTGAGCTCGCAAGTGGCTTGTATGGAGAAGGTCGCATGGCAGAACCGGAAGAAATTGTTGAATTTATTCTGAACAATCTAAAAAAAAAACTTCCGCTAACAGGTAAAAAAGCTCTTGTAACAGCCGGACCAACTTACGAAGCAATTGATCCCGTTCGTTTTATCGGTAATCATTCTTCCGGGAAAATGGGATTTTTTATTGCCGAAGAACTTGCTGATAAAGGAGCTAACGTTACTTTGGTATGCGGACCTAATTCGCTTTCGTTAAAAAATTCAACTATTAAAAAAATAGATGTTGTTTCAACACAAGAAATGTATGGAACATGCGTTTCAGTATTTAATAAAACAGACATTGCTGTTCTTTCTGCTGCTGTGGCTGATTACACACCTTTAGAGGTGGCAAAAAATAAAATTAAAAAACAGGAAAAAGGCATTTCGCAAATTCAATTAAAGGAAACAAAAGATATTTTAGCTGAACTCGGCAAGCAAAAGAAAAAAAATCAACTACTTGTTGGATTTGCGCTTGAAACAGAAAATGAATTAGAGAATGCCAGATTAAAAATCAAAAAGAAAAATCTTGATTTTATTGTTCTTAATTCCATGAACGATCGTGGTGCCGGATTCAAAAATGATACAAACAAAATAACTATTATTGATAAAAACAATAAAGCAACTAATTTTGAGTTAAAGCATAAAAGAGAGGTTGCGAAAGATATTGTTGAAAAGATAATAAGTATATCCAATAAATGAGAATCCTCAAAATCATAATATCACTATTTTTTCTACTTCCAAATGTTTTTGCACAGGAACTAAAATGCAATGTACAAGTATTGTATGACCAGATTGGAGGAACAGATGGGCATATTTTTCAGACATTAAAGACGAGTGTATTTGAATTCATGAACAATACCAAATGGACAAATGAAAAATTTCAGGATCAAGAGAAGATAGAGTGCAGTATCCTTATTAATATTGAAAAGAGAGATGCAGTAAATCAATTTGAAGGATCCATCCAGGTACAATCAAGAAGACCCATTTATAAAAGTTCGTATAACTCTCCATTATTGAATCAGAAAGATAAGGATATTCAGTTTACTTACACTGAATCCGACCCATTTACTTATGCTGAAAATACATTTACTACAAATCTTACATCTGTTCTAGCATATTACGCATACATGATTATTGCTTACGATTATGATTCTTATTCATTGAATGGCGGAACTCCTTATTTTCAGAAAGCACAAACCGTTGTAACTAATGCGCAAGGTGCAGTAGAAACGGGATGGCAGGCTTCTCAAAGTACAAAAAACAGGTACTGGCTGGTTGACAACGCACTCAGTCCTAATTTTGCACCAATGCGTGAAGCAATGTACAAATATCACAGGCTTGGTCTTGACGTGATGTACACCAATAAAGAAGGAGGAAGAGCTGCAATATATGAAGGTTTGCAATTATTAGAGAAAGTTCATAAAGACCGACCTTCCTCCTTTAATATGCAAATACTTTTTAATGCCAAAGCCGATGAGCTTGTAAATATATTTTCTCAGGGTAGTGTGGAAGAAAAGAATAATGCAGTAAATATACTTTCAGAGATAGATGCTTCCAACTCTAACAACAAGTATCAGAAAATACTTTCTTCCGGAAATTAGTTCACTTAAACTGACGGTGTTCTTTTTTGAAAAGTTCTTCTTTAGGAAGATTTTTGAAATAATTGTAAGTGATTTTTAATCCTTCGGAACGATTTACTTTAGGTTTCCAACTCAATATTTTTTTTGCCAACGAAATATCCGGCTGGCGTTGTTTGGGATCATCCTGTGGCAATGGTTTATGAACAATTTTTTGTTTTGTTCCGGTTAGTTTTATAATTTCTTCTGCAAATTCTTTAATGGTAATTTCAGAAGGATTTCCAATGTTTACAGGATTTTCATGATTGCTCATAAGTAATCTGTAGATTCCTTCAACAAGATCATCTACATAGCAAAACGAACGGGTCTGGCTACCATCTCCGAAAATTGTTAAGTCTTCGCCTCTTAACGCTTGTCCTATAAAAGCTGGCAATACGCGACCATCATTCAATCGCATACGAGGACCATAAGTATTAAAAATTCTAACGATGCGTGTTTCGAGTTTATGATACGTATGATAAGCCATCGTTATTGCTTCCATAAATCGCTTGGCTTCATCATAAACTCCTCGTGGACCGATGGGATTAACGTTACCCCAGTAATCTTCGGTTTGCGGATGAACTACAGGATCGCCATAAACCTCAGAAGTAGAGGCAACTAATATTCTTGCTTTTTTTACTAACGCCAAACCAAGAAGATTATGTGTTCCGAGAGAACTGACTTTTAATGTTTGTATCGGAATTTTTAAATAATCAATCGGGCTAGCCGGAGATGCAAAATGAAGAATGTATTTTAATTCTCCAGGAACAAAAACAAATTTTGAAACATCGTGATGATAGAATTCAAACTGGACAAGTTTTATCAGATGTTCGATGTTTCGTAAATCACCTGTGATAAGATTATCCATGCCAACAACATGGTAACCTTCTTTAATGAAACGATCACAAAGATGAGAGCCAAGAAATCCTGCTGCACCGGTAATTAAAACACGTTCTTTTTTGCTCATCCTTTATTTCACAGTTTTTCTTCCAATGCTGTTGTAATAAAAACCAAGTTCTTTCATTTGATCAATTCCGTAAAGGTTTCTTCCGTCAAAAATGACTTTGCTTTTCAGTGTTGATGAAAGTTTTTCAAAATCAGGTGCCCTGAACTGGCTCCATTCAGTAGCAATAATAAGTGCATCAGCATTTTTCAACGCTTCGTATGGATCTCCAGCATAATTGATTTTATTCCCAACAATATTTTTTACATTATCCATTGCTTCGGGATCGTAAGCATTGATTTTAGCTCCTTCCTTTAACAAGGCATCTATAATATATAACGATGATGCTTCGCGAATATCATCTGTATCGGGTTTAAAAGCCAATCCCCATAATGCAAAGCTTTTGTCTTTAATATTGTTTTTGTAATAGGCTTTTATTTTGGGAACGAGAATTGTTTTTTGCTTTTCATTCACGTTCATCACGGATTCCAATATCCTGAAATTATAACCTGATTCTTTTCCTGATTTGGCAAGTGCTTGAACATCTTTTGGGAAGCAGCTTCCACCGTAACCAATTCCTGGAAACAAAAATCGTTTGCCAATTCTGTCATCTGAACCAATTCCCATACGAATCATATCAACATCAGCTCCAACTTTTTCACAGAAATTTGCAATTTCATTCATGAAGGTAATCTTAGTAGCGAGAAAAGCATTGGCAGCATATTTGGTAAGTTCAGCCGACTTTTCATCCATGAAAATTATTGGATTTCCCTGGCGAACATACGGTTTGTATAATTCTTCCATAACCTTTCTTGCTTTTTCAGAACTTGTTCCAATCACCACTCTGTCAGGTTTCAGGAAATCATCTACGGCAAATCCTTCACGTAAGAATTCGGGGTTGGAAGCTACATCGAAATCGCATTTAGCATTTTTAGCAATTGCATCACGAACTTTTTCGGCAGTGCCTACAGGAACTGTACTTTTATCAACAATAACTTTATAGCTTTTTATAATTTTGCCGAGATCATTTGCAACTCCAAGAATGTAACTGAGATCGGCAGAACCATCTTCTCCCGGAGGAGTGGGAAGTGCGAGAAAAATAATCTGAGCATCATCAATGGCTTCTCCTAATTTGGCAGTAAAACTAAGTCGGCCTGCTTTGATGTTCCGATGAAACAATACATCTAAGTGCGGTTCGTAAATGGGGACAACTCCTTCCCGCATTTTTTTCACCTTCTCTTCGTTGATGTCAACGCAAATAACATTGTTACCTGTTTCGGCCAAACAAGTGCCTGTTACAAGTCCTACATATCCGGTTCCTACAACGGCAATATTCATAACTTAATTTTTGTTTACGAATTGCAAAACAGAATCTGTAATATATTTTAAAGTTTCCTCGTCAAGTTCTGTGTGCATTGGAAGAGAAATAACAGATGCACAAAGTTTTTCTGTTACAGGAAAATCGCCTTCTTTGTAACGATCATTTTTATACGCTTTTTGTAAATGGAGAGGGATAGGATAATAAATCATTGCCGGAACATCCTTTGAAGCCAAGTAATCTTTAAGTTTTACTCTATCAATTCCATTTAATTGCAATGTGTATTGATGAAATACGTGATTCGAAAATTTTACTCTTTGCGGAGTTTTTATTTTGGAATTGTTGGCGAATGCTTTATCATAATATTCAGCAGCTTTATTGCGTGCAGCAGCATAACTATCCAAATGCTTTAGTTTTATTCTTAAAATAGCTGCCTGAATACTGTCGAGACGAGAATTAACACCAATGGAATCATGAACATATTGTACTGATTGTCCATGATTGGCAATTGTCCTTATCTTTTTAGCAAGCTCATCATCATTAGTATAAATGGCACCTCCATCACCGTAACATCCTAAGTTTTTAGAAGGAAAAAATGAAGTACACCCCACAGTTCCGATTGTTCCAGCTTTCTTTTTTTCTCCATTTGAGAAAATATAGTCAGCTCCAATCGCTTGAGCAACATCTTCTATCACATATAAATTATGTTTTTTTGCCAAGGCCATGATTGCTTCCATGTTGGCACTTTGTCCAAACAGGTGAACAGGAACAATTGCTTTTGTTTTGGATGTAATGGCTTTTTCAATGGCTTTCACGTCAATATCAAATGTATTTGGATTAACGTCCACAAGGACTGGTATTAATCCGAGCAAACCAATAACTTCGGCAGTTGCAACATAAGTAAAATCGGCAGTAATTACTTCGTCACCAGATTTCAGTCCCAATGCCATCATGCTTATCTGGAGTGCATCCGTACCATTGGCGCATGGAATTACATGCTTTACATTTAAGTATTTTGCTAAGTCTTCAGCAAATATTTTCACTTCTGGTCCGTTAATAAAAGCAGTATTGTTGATAACGTTTTGAATGGCAACATCTACTTCTGTTTTTATTTTTTCATATTGTTGTTTCAGATCAACCATCTGGATCTTCCTGACCATAGTCTTTTCCATATTTTTTAATAATTATTTTAGAAGTTTCCAAATATAGGTATTTTTGTAATATTGCTTTGATAAATGGGTTGGGTGAATGTGAAATAAATTTGTTAGAAACATGTTAGGAAATAAGAAATTCACATTATTTATTTTGTGCCTGTATGCATTATCTTTAAATGCTCAGAATGTTAACGTTAAAGATTCTCTTCTTGTTCCTTTAGTAAGCACTTCGTATGCATTTCAGGTTCCAGGAGGTGATATGGCAAAAAGATTCGGAGTTAATTCAGTATTAGGACTTACTTTTTTGGTGAAAACAAAGAAGAATTTTATTTTCGGTATTGACGGCAATTATATTTTTGGCAAATATGTAAAAGCAGATATATTTAAAAACATATCTACAGCAGACGGACATATAATCAACAATGCTGGGGAGTATGCCAATGTTTTTACTTATGAAAGAGGTATTGCAAGTTCACTTCGCATTGGTAAACTTTTTTCATTTAATAAACCGAATCCTAATTCGGGATTTGTGGCACTTTTTGGAGCAGGTTATTTACAACACAGAATCAAAATTATTGTTCCTAATAATAACGTTCCGCAACTTGCAGGTGATTATAAAGAAGGCTATGATAAGCTTACCAATGGAGTGGCTTTTACCGAGTTTTTCGGCTATCTGTTTTTGGCTAATAACAGGATGTTGAATTTTTTTGGAGGAATCGAATTTACCGAAGGATTTACAAGAAGCCTAAGAAGCTATGATTATGATTTAATGGCACGAGATACGCAAAAAAGATTTGACCTGCTGAGTGGCATTCGTGTCGGATGGGTTTTGCCTTTATACAGAAAATCGGCTGAAGATTTTTACGATTATTAAAAACATCAATCCCTTTAGGTGAAGTTACTCTATAATATTGCTATACATATTTATTATTGCTTCATTTGTATTGCATCTTTCTTCAATAACAAAGCTAAAAAATGGTTGGATGGACGAAATAATATTTTTGAAAAAATACGTTCGAAAATTGATAAAGATGATCAGATTGTGTGGTTCCATTGTGCTTCCTTAGGTGAATTTGAGCAAGGAAGACCTTTAATGGAAAAATTCAAAATTCAAAATTCAAAATTCAAAATTCTTTTAACTTTTTTTTTCTCCTTCAGGATATGAGGTTCGTAAAAATTACGAAGGTGCTGATTATGTTTTTTATTTGCCGATAGATACTGTTAACAATGCCAAACAATTTATTGAAATAATAAAACCACAGGCAGTATTCTTTATTAAATATGAGTTTTGGTTTAACTATTTAATCGAACTTAAAAAAAAGAAAATTCCTGTTTACCTTATATCAGTCATCTTTCGGAAAGAACAGTATTTTTTTAAGTGGTACGGAAGCTGGTTCAGAAAACAATTAAATAATTACACTTGCATTTTTTTACAAGATGAGATATCTCAAAAACTTCTTAATTCTATTAGCATTAGTAATTGCACAATTGCCGGAGATACCCGTTTCGACAGGGTTGCTGAAGTAGCTACTGGTACAAAAAGAATTGAGATGGTGGAACTATTTAAAGGAAACAGCAAAATTCTTGTTGCAGGCAGTACTTGGCAGGAAGATGAAAAATTGCTTTTTCAATTAATTCAAAACTCAAAACTCAAAACTCAGAATTTAAAATTCATAATTGTTCCGCACGAAATTCATGAAAAGCATATTCAATCCATAATTGAATTGTTTTCGGCATCAAAAGTAATTCGATATTCTCAAGCAAAAGAAGAAACCATTGCTCAATATGAAATTCTTATCGTTGATAATATTGGAATGCTCTCTTCACTTTATTATTATGCTGATGTAGCTTATGTTGGAGGTGGTTTTGGTATAGGCATTCATAAAATTCTTGAAGCTGCAGTATTTGGTTTGCCTGTTTTTTTCGGACCTCATTATCATAAGTTTGAAGAAGCAAAAGAACTTATTAAAAGAGGCGGAGCATTCAGTGTAAATTCACATCCATCATTCGAAAAATTATTTTCTCAAATAATGCAGGATCAGAATGCACTCAGTCAAACCGGAAGTATTTCCCGTCAATATGTTGCAGAGAAAGTAGGCACTACGGATAAAATCCTGAAAGAGATTAAAACAATCTAAAATTTAATTAAATCAATCTCTTCGCGAACTGTATTGCATTATGAAATACAACAATGTAGCAATTGAAGCAAGAGCAGCTACAACATAAGTTGATGCAGCCCATTTCAAGGCATCAGTTGCTTTTTCATGTTCTTCGCGACCAGTTATCTTTGCAGAATCTAGCCAAATTAAAGCTCTTCTACTCGCATCAATTTCCACCGGTAATGTGATTAACGAAAACAAAGTAATTGCCGATTGGAGAACTATTATTATCAATAATGCCTGATTGTACAAATGTGATGTAAATGCGAAAAGCATCATACCAATGAAAACAAAATTCATCATTCTTGTGCTGAAATTTACTGCCGGAACTATTGCCGAACGCATTTGCAACCATGCATAAGCCGTTGCATGCTGAACAGCGTGTCCGCATTCGTGTGCGGCTACTGCTGCTGCTGCAACGTTCTGTCCGTAATAAACATCATGGCTCAGGTTGACTATCTTTTTAGAAGGATCGTAATGATCTGTCAATTCTCCTTCAACAGAAGTAACCTGTACATCATAAATATCATTGTCTCTCAGCATTTTTTCAGCTATTTCTTTTCCGCTCATGCCTGAACTTGTTGGAACTTTTGAATATTCGCTGAATTTGCTTTTTAATCGTGAACTCACAAACATGCCTATTGCCATAAAAACAATGGTCAATAACATTAATCCCGGATCGAACATCATATTATTTAGGTTTTAAAAGGTTAAACAAATTTACTGATTACTTTGACTTTCAAAAAAAGTGCCAGTAGTTTTAGGCAGTATATTTTGACAAAACTGACGCTGTAGTAGTCATGTTGTCATTACTTGAGTGACAATTAAACATATTGTTAATGACTGCATAAGTACAGTTGAAGTATGTATTGCCAACTTCATACCATATCCAATTCCTTTAAGACAAGTGGAAATATATTCGTTTCTAGTTTTCTAATACGGAAGACGTTCGACAATTTTTTTAACTTTACCGCTTCTTAAACGAAAACGATGAATCACAAAGAACATGAAGATAAAATCAGAGAAGCATTTGCCACCAAGGATTGGCACGATATAAAAGCCAACGATTCATGGATGGTTTTTAAAATTATGTCTGAGCTTGTTGGTGGTTTTGAGAAGATGAGTAAAATAGGTCCATGCGTTTCCGTGTTCGGTTCGGCACGCACAAAACCCAATACAAAATATTACAAACTTGCAGAAGAGATTTCGTTTAAACTTACCCGCGAAGGTTTTGGAGTTATTTCCGGTGGCGGACCGGGCATTATGGAAGCTGCCAATAAAGGTGCACAGGCTGGTGGCGGTAAATCAGTCGGACTCAACATACGATTACCTTTTGAACAGTCGCACAATCGTTTTATTGATTATGATAAACTCATTACTTTCGATTTCTTTTTTGTGCGCAAAACCATTTTCTTAAAATACTCGCAGGGTTTTATTGCCTTACCAGGAGGTTTCGGTACACTTGATGAATTGTTTGAAGCCCTTACGCTTGTTCAAACCAACAAGGTGGCACACTTCCCGATTGTGTTGGTTGGTAAACAATACTGGAATGGAATGTTGGACTGGATAAAAAACACTATGTTGGAAGAAGAACAGAACATAAGCTTAGAAGATCTTACCTTGTTTCATACTGTTGATACTCCGGATGAAGCAGTTAAAATAATCAAAGACTTTTATTCCAAATACGCTCTTCGTCCTAATTTCTAATAGTTATCACAAAATCTGAAGAATAGACTTTCTTTATGCTGATGGCATAAAGCAAATAGGTTTCTTTCATTCACATAGAACAGATCGTACAATATTATTTCGGCTTTATTAACATTCCCCTGTTTGTAATTGCTCTGATCGTCTCCTCTAAATAGGCTTTAAATTAAAATAGATTTGCTCATCTTCAAAAAAGAAGATAGCGCAAATTAAAATTCTGTACCATGCTGAAATATTTCATACTGCTTTTCAACCTGCTTGGTTTATTTTTATACCATGCATTTGTAGATGACGGAATTACCGTTACACCTTCCGTTCCACCTAAAGTAACATCAGGTCAGGACTTTGTAGTGGAATTAACCATTTCTAAAAAAAGCGCTGAAGGCTTTGCCATGCTTGAACAGGAAGTACCCAAGGGCTTTACCGTAAAAGAAATAGAAACCAAAGGAGCTACTTTTACTTTCAGCAAACGCTTGCTGAAATTTGTATGGACCTCACTTCCTTCTGATGCTGAGTATAAAGTATCATACAAAGTTTCTGTAGATCAAAAAATGAACGGACCTCAATTAATAGGTGGGGCTTTTTATTATGTCTTGAACAATGTTAAGCAAACCATTCCGATTCCACTCATAACCGTTGAAGTAGTTCCGCCAGCAGCAAGTACACAACCACCAGCTCCAACAGCTGAAGCCCCAGCACAAACACCTGCTCCTGATACAACCAAAACAGCAAGCAGTGCAGCACCATCAGTACCAGTTGCAGCCGTTGACACTACTAAAAAAACAGAACCGCAATCGTCTGTTACCTGCAATCATAACCTGTTTCCGGGAGCTACCGGTGAATATGTAGTCGAAGCTACTATCAACAAAAGCAATCTTTCCGGTTTCGCTAAATTCCAGGAAACAATTCCTGCCGGATACACGGCTACTGCAGTTAAAGTTGGCACATCCTCTTTTACATTTTCAGATCAGAAAGTAAAATTTGTGTGGATATCTCTTCCTGCAGAAGAAACGTTAACAGTATCCTATAAAATTAAAGCAGATAAAAGCGTTGCCGTTCCTACATCAATAGAGGGCATTTTTTCCTACATAGAGAATGACGAAACAAAAAAATACATACTGAATCCAATCCAACTTCCCGCTGTTGATCTTACAAATCCATCTGCTGCCGCAAGTGCTCCGGCAAATCCTTCACCGGTAACTGAAAATAAAAAAGACACCGCAACAGTTGCAGTTGCAAAACCTGCTCCTGAACCTGAAAAGCCAAGTGCTTCTGCATCTACCGATAAGATAAGTAATATTCCTGCTCCGCAGGCAAGCGTTGTTTATAAAGTGCAAATTGCAGCCCTTCACAAACCGGTTAAACCTTCCTTTTATAAAACCAAAAACAACATTACCGAAGAAATTAATACCGAAATGCACGAAGGATGGACGAAATACACTGTCGGATCATTCAACGAATACAAAATGGCAAGAGATCACCGCGAAGATGTACGAACCAAAAACATACAAGGACCCTTTGTTGCTGCTTATAACACAGGCAAACGAATTACAGTGCAAGAAGCCCTGATGATAACTTCGCAGAAGTGGTATAAATAATCCTGATTCTTAAAAGCTCTGCGATTAGTCTGCTTATTGTAGAATGTGGCTGAGTTTTGTAACTTTGCTTATATGTTGAAAAGGTACGGAATTGCTTTACTTTTTTCTGTCACTCTTTGGTGTGCAGTTCATGCTCAAAGCAACAAGGCTGGTGCCTTAGCCGATGATAGTCTTTCAAGCGATACTAAACCGGAAGAAACAAGCTATAAAAAGCCTACCGTTGGGCTAGGCACAGGTGTGCTTTCTTTTTACGGTGACCTGACTGATAAAAAATTTCAGAACCCTGCACTTGGTAGACCGGCTACTGACCTTCATATTTCGACATATGTTACGCCTCATCTTCAGCTTACCTTTTATACGATGTTTGGCAAGCTGGGAGAAAATGAAAGACTTACCGGTGATATCCGTAATATTAATTTCGAATCCCAAATAAAACTGGGCGGCATTCACCTTTCATACATCTTTTTACCTCATAACAAAATTGCTTCGCCTTTTATCTCTACAGGTTTTGAATCTTTTGAATTTCTTTCAAAAACAGATTTATACGATCAAAACGGAAATGAATATTACTACTGGTCAGATGGTTCCATTCGAAGCATACCTCAAAACGCACCAAATGCTTCCAATGCCAAAATATTGGAGAGAAATTATTCCTACGAATCTGATGTAAGAAAATTAAACAACGGAACATATAAAGAACAATCCTTCGCAATTCCAATAGGTGTGGGTGTTATCATGCATTTAACTTCCAGATGCGACCTTAAAATAGGAACAACACTCCATTGCACTTTTACTGATTACATTGATGGCATTACATCAAAAGGCATTGGAAACATGAAAGGAAACAGCGCTAACGATAAATTTCTGATGACGGCTTTTTCTTTGCATTATGTCTTACCTACAAGAGGCGGTGAAAAAGAAACTGGTTATGAAGAAGACGGTGGCGAAGATTTATTCGCATTTGAAACAGACGATTCTGACAATGACGGAGTGGTTGATTTTAAAGACTCCTGCCAGGGAACTCCTGCTGGTGTTAAGGTGGATGCAAAAGGTTGCCCGCTTGATTCCGATGGCGATGGTGTCCCTGATTATTTAGACAAAGAACCTAATTCTCCCAAAGGAGCTTTTGTCAATTCCGATGGCATTCAGTTAACCGATTCTCTTATACTTCTGCAATATTTAACTTATATTGATTCAACCGGACAGTTTGCTAAAATCGAAGTCCGCGAAGAACATGGATCAAGCGGTTTGACAAGGCATAACAAAGTTTACAGTGTTCAACTGGGAGTTTTCAAAAACGGAATATCTTCCGATTTAATGACTAAATTTTTAAGCATTGGTGATATCAACAGTACTTTTGTGGATGACTCAACCGCTGTTTATACTTCGGGAACCTTTAACAATTACATAGATGCCGAAAACAGGAAAAAACAATTGATTGAAGATGGAATAGCCGGTGCAAAAGTAGTGTATAAAAAAGGAGACCAGTTTGTTGAAGCACCTCCAGTGACTGCAGAGAAAGAAAAGCCAAAATCAAAGAATGATACTAAAGTAAAAGACAACAAGGCAACAGAAAAAGCCAATCCTGTACTTCCTACTCCTATCCTTGCAAAAGGACAGGTTGTTTTCAGAGTTCAATTAGGAGCTTACAGCAAAAAATTGTCAGGCAATGTATTTCCTGATATTCAAAATCTTATTGAGATACATCAGGAAGATGGTTTATATAAATACCTAGCTGGTTCTTATACTACTATGCAGGAAGCTGCAAAATACAGAATAGAGTTATTGACCAAAGGATACAGTAATGCAATTATCGCTGCATACAAAGATGGAAAAAGAGTTCCACTCAGTTCAGTAGGAGCAACGCTTTCTGACAAAACAGTGAAAGAAAATATTGAAGAACCAAGCAAGCCTACCAGTTCTGTTAACAAAAAATTAGTTGTATTTAAAGTTCAGATAGGTATTTATAAAGAAAATCCGCCTGCTGATATTCGTAATAAATTTAAAGTCATTAAAGAAGGTGTAACTCCAGAGAAAACGCAAACAGGGTTGACACGCTATGTAGCAGGTTCTTTTGATAATTACAAAGATGCTCTTGAATTTAAAAACAAGCTCGCTCAAAAATACAATATTACGGGAGCCTTCATTGTAGCCAAGTTCAACAACCAATACATTTCTCTGCAGGAAGCGCTGGAGTTGACAAAGGAATAAAAAATTTAAAGCCCAAGCACCGCTTTTAGTTTTGCATAACCGCTTTTACTGATGGGTATTTTGGCGCCTGACTTCAGTAGTGCAATATGGCTGTCTTTTTCATAAGGCTCAATACGTGTAATTTGCGGTATTTGTATAATGTAGGAACGATGCACCCTTACATATTGAGAAGGATTTAATATTTTTTCAAAATAGTTCATGGTTTTTCCTTTCAGAAAAGAACCATCTTGCGTATATAATTTCACATAATCATCATCGGCTTCAAAATAATGTATATCCTGAATGGGAATGATGCGGATTTTACTTCCTGTTTTAACCACAACTCGTTGATGTTGTTCCGGCTGTTGTGCTGCTGTTTCTAATAAAGCCTGCACGTTGGATTTTGAGGAAGCTACTTTATAATGTTCAAGCCATTTTTGTATGGCTTTATTGAAACGTTCCTGGCTGAAAGGTTTTAGCAGGTAATCAATCGCATGCGCTTCAAATGCTTTTAAGGCATACTCATCAAAAGCAGTGGTGAAGATGACATCGGGTGCCTGATCAACCAATTCTAGCATTTCAAAACCATTTATTTTTGGCATCTGGATATCAAGGAAAATAACATCGGGTTGATGTTGTGCAATGGCTTTCAATCCTTCAAAACCATCGTTGCATTCCTGCACAACCGATATCTGCGGATAAGATTGTAAATATTCTTTTACAATTGTTCTTGCCAAAGGCTCATCGTCAATGAGTATTGCTTTGATCATGTTGAGGTATTTTTACAATGGTAGTGAATGTGTTTTGTTCTGTTTTCGTTTCCAGTAAATCATTTCTTGCATACAGTAAATACAATCTGCGTCTTACTGATTTTAGTCCAAATCCTGTTCCGCTTGGTTGCGCAGTGCTTGGATCATAAGGATTTTGTATGATGATATTCAATTGTTGCTGTTCAACTTGTGCTCGAATACTTATGGTAACATTTTCTATAGTATCGTAAAGCCCGAATTTAATTGCGTTCTCCACGATGGGTTGTAACAAAAGCTGTGGCAATAACATGTTCATGCTTGCTTCATCACATTCCAAAGAAGTGCTGAGGCGATGACCGAAACGTACTTTTTCGATATCAAGGTAAAGCTGAAGGTGCTGCAATTCTTCTTTTAAGCTTACTTGCTGTTGTTCATCTTTTTTAAGAGTACCTCTCAGAAAATCAGACAATTGTTGTATCATGTGTCTCGCTTCTTCCGGCTTTGAGCCAGCAAGTGCGCTGATGGAATTGAGGCTGTTAAATAAAAAATGAGGTTGAAGTTGCTGCCTTAATTTATACAGTTCGGCTTCTCTGGCTAATTTTTCGGCATCTGTTTTCCTGCTTTCGTTTTCTTTTTGTTCTTCCAGGTTGTACCACATCCAACTGAGCATTGCCATCCATCCTGTTATTAAAAAGGCAATGCAGAAGCGCACAGGCAAAGATTTATTCAGAAAAAGAATATAATCTGTTTCGGATACTAAAAGCTGGGTAAGTATCCACTTCACAAGAGTTATCCACAGGGCAGCCATGCCAATGCTCCACAAAAATATATAAAGGTATCTGTCTTTTCCCGGTCGGTAATAACGGAGGTTATTACTTATTGCAACTCCGCTGGCTGCCAATAATAAATTGCTGATGAGGCTGTCGGTAAAAGCAACCTGCAATTTAAATCCCATCCAGTTTAATATTCCGGCTTGTGCAGCAATCCATATCAACCAGCAAAAAAGGTATGCCAGTAAAAATTTTGCATTTGATAGCGGGGATGAAGCCAACGAATTTTTTTGTTAAATGGTTAAAACCTGCAAAAGCGTTTTCATTTGAATGGCTCTCGCTTTTTGATGAATCATGTTCGTGTATCGCTCGGCATCTTCCTGTTCTTCCGTTCTCGATTGCAGTTCCATGCCATCAGTTATGTTATTTAATTTTTGCAGTTCGGCAACGTTTACGAACTTCCATCTCACAGGCTTTTGTTCTTCATTCAAAAATGTTTCTTCTTCCTTTAATCCTATTGCCTGTGCTTTTTCAAAAGCCTCTTGTTGGCTTTCTGCTTCAATCAGTCTTAATTGTTCGTCAAATTGGGCTCTTTTTTCTTCGCTGCGCATGATGCGGAAAACGATTTTTGAGATATACCAGTTCATAGCAAATATAGTTTTATGTGTTTGAATAAATACAACTGTTGTTTAATAACTCCTGATTTCAATACCGCCACATACAGCTGTGCCTTGCAATACCAGTATTTTTTCCGGATTGTCTTTGCTTTCCTGCAATGGTCTTTTATCTTCAATTCCTCCAAGAATAGCTGTCATTTCCGATTTTATTTTCCAATGCGGAGGTACAATTAATTTAACACCTCCAAATACTGCTGTCACATCCAGCACAGCTTTTTCGTTAATATCGGCCTGGCTCAGGTTAATCTCTGCTCCGCCAAAAAGGGCAGTGATATCCCCCCCTTTAAAATCTTTAGACAAAATACTTTTTTTTACACCTCCAAATACCGTGGTCGAGTCAATACGATCGTCTTCGCTTGTAGTTTCATGTTGGTAATATTGTCCGTAACCATGTTCGTGTTTTTTCCAATGGTCTTCCATATGTTTTCTCCATTCTTCATTTCGCCATCTGTGCATTCTGTGCCATTTGTGCAACCTGTGGTGATGCCTGTGGGGGCTGAATACCATAAACAATCCTATGGTTATGATAACTGCAGGCCAAATGAACTGGGATATGTTTGTTCCAGGAAAAATATATTCGGTAAGGAACAATGAACCTACAATTACCAATATAATCCATCCGGGATTGCGGAATCCATGTTTTGCACCAATAAATACTCCAAAGACAATCAACCCTGTTTGCCAAGTAAATAACCATTCGGGAAATTCTGTTCCCAATTGTTTAAATAGCAATATTATTCCTACGGTTATTATTACCATTCCCCCTAAAATTTTTCCAAAACGACTTCTTTTGTATATTTTATCTGTTTCCATAATAAATTAATTTTGAGCAAAACTATGGTGTATAATAAAAAACAACAAGCTCAATTAGGTAGGCGAACATAAGTTTTCGGTAAGCAAAAGGGTTTTGTCGGTGAAAAGCTGAAGTATGTCCTTTATATTCTTAATTTTTCAGCATTAATAATTATCTGATTTAATCTTTCAAAACTTTACCTTTGGTTATTATACAAAACGATCATAGAACAGAAACTAATTTTATGCAAGCCGAAATAATAACCATAGGAGATGAAATACTGATTGGGCAGATTGTTGACACCAATTCTGCCTGGATGGCGCAAGAATTAAACATGGCAGGAATTTCGGTTAAGCAAATAACTTCTGTATCAGATGATCGAGAACATATTTTAAAGGCATTAGACGAAGCCAAATTAAGAGCGGATATTATTTTAATTACAGGCGGACTTGGTCCTACCAATGATGATATCACAAAAAAAACAATGTGCGAATATTTTAATTGCAAACTTCGTTTTGATAAGGCCGTTTATGAAGATGTAAAAATTTTATTCGAATCGAGAGGTTATGAAGTAACTCCTGTAAACCGCGCTCAGGCGGAAGTTCCTGAAAACTGCATTGCTATAAGAAATAAAAACGGTACTGCCCCAGGAATGTGGTTTGAAGAAAACAATAAAATATTTGTTTCGATGCCAGGAGTTCCTTATGAAATGAAAGGAATGATGACGGAATATGTTATTCCGCAATTGAAGAAAAAATTCAAACTTCCTGCTATTATTCATAAAACCATTTTAACTCAGGGTATCAGTGAATCTTTTCTTGCTGATCTGATTAAAGAATGGGAAAGCAGCCTGAAAGAAAAAAATATCAAACTTGCTTATCTACCATCGCCAAGCATGGTAAAACTACGACTGAGCGTTTCCGGAAATGATAAAGAAAAACTGAATGCGGAAGTGGATCGTAAAATAGAGGAACTGAAAAAAATAATCTCTCCTTACATCTATGGTTATGAAACTTATGGTGAAGAATCGGAAACAATTGAAAAGATTATCGGCAAACTTTTAACTGAAAGAAACCAAACATTGTCTATCGCTGAAAGTTGCACCGGAGGCTATATTTCGCATTTGGTTACCAAAGTGCCTGGCTGCTCTATTTATTTTGAAGGATCATTTGTTTCTTATTCTTATGGAATAAAAGAAGCGGAACTGAATGTGAAGCTTGAAACACTTCAGCAGTTTGGTGCGGTGAGCAAAGAAGTTGTAGAACAGATGGCAAAAGGCGTACGAGAAAGATTCAAAACGGATTATTCGGTTGCTGCATCTGGAATTGCAGGACCTTCAGGTGGAACTCCTGAAAAACCTGTTGGTACGATTTGGATTGCGGTTGCATCTAAAAATAAAATAATTGCAGAGAAATTCCAGTTCGGAAATAATCGTGAACGAAATATTCATCGTTCGGCAATTACAGCACTGAATATGCTTAGGAAAGAAATTCTGAATATCAAATCCTAAATAATTTTGTTTAAGAACAAGACTATAAAAGCATTCCTGTTTCCATTGCTGGCAATACTTTTTTTCATTTCCGGAAATTTTATCCAAAATGATAAAACAAATAATTATGCTTCGGTCACAAGCCAACTCGAAAAAAAGCTGCACCGAAAAGAAGAACGAGTTGTAAAAGAGCTTGAAACTCTTTCTCATTTATCTGAACACAATTCTTACGCAGACCTTTTCAGCAATTATTTAAATTATTATTCAAAGCTATTTGAGAAGCATGGCTTGGTATTTTTAATTTATGAAAACGATACGCTGAAATTCTGGACGGATCATTCAGTAGTTTTTGAAAATGATTTCAAAAAAACTCCAGCAGACAGATTAATTCTACTTAAGAATGGGTGGTACGAAACGTTTGTAAACAAATCCAAACCAAATAATAAAAAAATATTCGTAGCACTTTTGTTGATAAAAAGCAACTATCCTACACAAAATGAATACCTCGAAAATTTATTCCAGAAAAATTTTGATATTGATAATAATGTAAAAATATCGCCCACCCACTCCACTGATGTTGCTGCTATCCACAATTACAAAGGGGAATATTTGTTTTCGGTTGCAATTGATGAAAACTATCCTCTCGACTTATTTTCTTTCGCCACGAAAATCCTATTTTATATTTTAGGAATAATATTTACAATTTTTTCGTTCCAAAAATTATATGACAAATTAAAAACTAAAACTGGTTATTATCTATCTTCTTTTGTTTTTGCTGTCGGAATTCTTCTTCTAAGGTATCTTTCAATCAGTTTAAAATTTCCTGAAATATTTTACGAATCAGCGTTGTTCAATCCTCAGCTTTATGGCGATGCTTCATCGTTGTGGTTATCATCTCTCGGAGATTTTTTTATCAATTCTCTGATAATCCTATACATTACTTATCATATTTTCCAAAGACAAAAGCATACTCCGAAGCTAAACATTCATTCTTCTCTTTTGAAACAAACCATTGTTGTAGGATTTATCCTATTGCTTTTTTTGATTTCAAAAATTATCAACGAATTAATCACCGGCCTCATTATCAATTCAAACATTTATTTCACCGTAAACAACATCTTCAGTTTAAACAGCTACAGTTGCGTTGCTTTCGTATGCGTATCATGCTTATTGTTATCATTTTACTTTATTGCTAATAAGATTAACACATTCATCAGCGATCTGCAGTTAAAAAATTCCCAATCATTAGTAACTCTTGCCTTAAGTGTTTTAATAATAACAGTGATTTCACATTTGATAGGTGAGTTGGACGAAATTTTATTTTTATGGTCGTCCCTGGTGTTGACAATCCTGTATGTATTAAAAAATATGCTTTCTACGCGACATGCTTTTGCAGGCAGAGCTGTTCTATTGCTGATTTTATCTTTTTATTCCGCTCACATATTCCTCAAATTTTCCGAATACAAGGAAAACAGCTTGAGAGTTATTTTAGCCGAAAAATTTTCTGCGGAACAAGATACTTTTGCAGAACAATTATTCTCAGAGCTGGAACCAAAAATTCAGACAGACACTTCAATATCCGTGGCGTTAAATCAAAAAACCAGTAAATACTTTGGAGAAAAATTAGTTAAAAAATATTTTAATGGATACTGGAAAAAATATGACATAAAAATTACAATAGCTGATTCTGTAAACTTATCCGAAAATAATTTCAGTCATCTACGACCTACTCAAAGCAGCAATTTATTTTATACCGATGATCCATCTGGCAAAATACAGTTTGTTGCAAACATACCTATTGCTCAATTACAAAATCAGAAAGCACAAAATCGTTCTCTATACATCACTTTCAGCCCAAGGTTTCTGTCAGAAAAGATCGGATTTCCTGAACTGCTTGTTGATAAAGGAATAAGCATTTACCAGGATTTAAAAAAATATTCTTTCGCCAAATACAGAAATAGCCAGTTAATAAGTTTTTATGGTGACTATTCTTATCCTTCAGTTTACAATCTACCAATCTCAAAATCGAATTATTCATTTTATGATGATAATGAAGGTTATAATCATTTGATATATAAAAATTCGGAAAACGCCTTTGTTGTATTGACAAAAAAAATCATAAGTCCGCTGGATGAATTAACCGCATTCTCTTTTCTATTTACTTTATACAGTTTATTATTACTTCCATTATTGATTTATCAGTTAACAACAGCATTTAATTTATCCGATATTTCGTTTAAAAATAAAATTCAATATTTTTTAATACTCATTATTTTCCTTTCAACACTTGTATTTTCAGGAACAAGTGTTTTTTATATTAAAAAACAGTATGAAGAAAAAAACAGAAAAAACATTCTGGAAAAAACAGCTTTTGCTTCAAAAGAAATGCAAAAGGAATTGGAAGAAAAGAGAGATGTTTTGAGTGATCCCACGGACTATGTGATACAAAATGCCTCCGATCTTTATTCAACCGATGTAAACTTATATGATCCTGAAGGCAACCTGATTTCTTCTTCAATTCCCAAACTGTTTGACGATGGTTTATTATCTCATAAAATGTGTCCTGAAGCATATGCACAGCTGAGTGTTAATAAGGAAAATGAATTTGCTCACGATGAAAAAATAGGAAGCCTTGATTATTTATCTGCTTATGTGCCTTTAAAAAGTCAGGATGGCGAATTAGTAGGCTATCTTAATATGCCATACTTTTCCAAACAAAGTGATCTGGAACAAGAAATATCATCTTTTTTGGCAGCAATCATCAACATTTATGTGCTACTATTTTTGCTGTCAGCAATGACAGCCGTTCTTATTTCGGGATACATTACTCGCCCCCTCAGTATGATTCAGGAAAAAATGAGGATGATTAAATTCGGAAAAACCAATGAACAAATTAATTGGAAAAATAATGATGAAATAGGAAGTCTGATAACCGAATACAATCGAATGATAACAGAACTGGCAAAAAGTGCCGAACTGCTTGCTAAATCGGAGAGAGAAAGTGCATGGAGAGAAATGGCGAAACAAGTGGCTCATGAAATTAAGAATCCGCTTACACCCATGAAACTAAGCGTGCAGCATTTTGAAAAAACATGGAAAAATAAAGAAGTTGATAATGACAAAAAAATAAAACGATTTACTGAGACGTTGATTGAACAAATTGAAACATTAACATCCATAGCCAATGAGTTTTCAAATTTTGCGAGGATGCCGAAATCTAATTATGAAAAAGTAAACATTCAGAATATCATATCAGGAGCTATCGATTTACATCAGAATCTTCCAAATATAAACATTGAATATTTTACGGAAATAAAGACTGATATTTATGTAAACTGTGATAAAGAGCAGTTACTACGAGTATTTACCAATCTGATCAAAAATGCTGTTCAATCAATACCTCAAACAAGGGACGGAAAAATAACAATCACTTTGGCAAAAGAAAACAGTTTTTATTTAATAAGTATCACAGATAATGGAGCGGGGATAAATGATGAATTGAAAGAGAAAATTTTTGTTCCGAACTTTACCACCAAAACTGGTGGAACAGGATTAGGTTTAGCAATGAGTAAAAATATTATTGAAAGCTTCAACGGAAAAATATGGTTCGAAACAAAAGTAAATGAGGGAACAACGTTTTCCATTTCGTTACCTGAATATAAATCATAAAATCTAAAAATGAGCCCGGAAGAAATTGTTATCAAACAGCTTAAAGCATACAATGAAGGTGATATCGAAACATTTGTATCTGCATTTAGTAATGATATTATAACTTATTCACAGAATGATAATAAAATCCTGTTGAATGGGATGAAAGAATTCAGAAAACGGTACGAAGATTTATTCAATCAAAATCCTGAACTGCATGCGGAACTGCTGAACAGAATGATTTTAGGCAATTTTGTAATTGATTACGAACGAGTAACCGGCAATAAAGCTGCTGACGTTATTTTTGCTATCGCCATTTATCAAGTAGAAGCGGGATTGATTAAAAAAGCCTGGTTTATCAGGAAATAAAAGCATTTAAATTCATTCAACATCTCGAAAAACAAAGAATTTATTCTCGAATGGTTTAAAATTTTCTTTCAAGACTTCAATAAAAATTTTGCCGTACTTCAAGTAGAAAGGAATAAAATTATCATAACGCTCTTGTAGTGTATTGTTGGGGAATAATTTTTCTTTCAGCTTCTTTATTTTGTTTATTGAGTTTTCATGTTTTTGTTTTTCAGCACGCAACAATTTGCTTTCTATGTTTTTAAGTGCATTCAACTGTTTTTGAAGTTCACCTTCTACTGAAGGTTTTAAAGTAGGATCAATTTTTTCGGCTTTGGAAGCAATCTCATAATAAAGATTTTTTAATTTTTCTTCCTCTCCCATTAATGAAATTTGTTCAGCAGAATGTTTACTTAAAAACTCCTTAATTAACTGATCTGTAGATTTAAATAGATCGTTAGAACTCAATTCTAATTTCTCCATTTGTTCTCTAGTACCGTCATCAATCCATAATGCAGAATTGCGAGGGATTAATACAGGAAAATTATTTTTATGATGTTCAAAAATAGCTTTGTATTCAAACCAATATGCGATTTCTGCAGGTCCTCCGATATAAGCAAGATTGGGCAATATTGTCTGTTGGTATACTGGTCGTAACACAACATTTGGACTGAACCTTTCAGGATGAGTTTCAATTTCCTTTTCCAGATTTTCTCTTGTAAATTTCAATTCAGAGTTGAGAACTTTGAATTCAGAATTTTCTTCAACAATCCTTTCTCTCAATTTGTCTGTCATGTAAAAAACATTGATCTCTCTTGGATTTACCTGCGCTTCATAACCTGATTTGGCAAGTTGTTGAATAGTTGAACCAACAATTTTATGATTGGTATTGTTAAAAATATCGTCTTTAATTATGTCTCTAAATTCTTTTTTCAAACGTTTGTCATCTCCATCAATAATTATCAAACCATATTCCCCAAACAATTCGTTTACCAAGTATCTTGTTGCATCAGCCAGATTGCTATTCTTCAAATAAGCACTCTCAAACAAATCTACCAATGCCTTGGCATTTGGGCTTTCTCCTAATATTGGTTTAAGTTGATCTATGGTATTTTTAATAGAATCTGTTTTCAATTTGCCAACTGCTGGCTGTTTATTGTCAACTAACTCTTTATTCCACTTTATATTCTTTCCGAAAACATTTACGCTACTTACTTCTTCAAAATCGTGATCCTCGCTTGCCATCCAATATACAGGAACAAAGTTGTATTCAGAATAAGCTCTCTTTAGTTCTTCGGCAAGATTAATTGTAGTAATGATTTTATATATAAAGTAAAGCGGACCTGTGAAAAGACACAATTGGTGTCCGGTACAAACGGTAAATGTATTTTTATCAAGAAGTAAGTTGATTTTGCTGATTGCCAATTGCTGATCATTGAGTTTTGAATATTGATCTTTCAAAACATCAATCAACAATTTGCGATTAAAAGA
>Ga0206913_1031_pt1 | contig 37310 bp, 29 predicted proteins | sample Alteio_BWOrgHeat_72_FD_152942 | JGI IMG/M metagenome (GOLD analysis project Ga0206913, IMG submission 152942) | Enriched cells from forest soil in Barre Woods Harvard Forest LTER site, Petersham, Massachusetts, United States -... | ecosystem: Environmental > Terrestrial > Soil > Temperate forest >... | reverse complement strand
AGTGGATGCGGGAGTTATTATTACTCCGGATATCACCAAGTACAGGGAATTGAAATTGAGAATGCTGAATGCAACTCATACTTTAAGCTCCGGACTCGCTTATCTATCCGGATTTAAAACAGTTAAAGCTGCTATGGAGGACGAACTTTTCGAATCATACATTGAAAACCTGATGATGCATGAAGTCAGTCCGGCCATTCCATTTGCTATCTCCGAAGATGAAAAAAGGGCTTTCGGAATAAAAGTACTCGATCGTTTCCGGAATCCTTATTTACAACATCAATGGCTCAGCATTACCATGCAGTACAGTTCAAAGCTGGCGATGCGGGTTCTGCCCGTTTTGAATAAATATTATGAGCTGTTCAAAAGGCCCCCTGAATTGATTTCCATGGGTTTTGCGGCTTATATGCTTTTCATGCGGCCGGTAAAAAAAGAGTCAGAGAAGTATTATGGAATACTGGATAACCAGTTTTACCTTATCAATGACGACCGCGTTTCTGAATTTTTTGGATTATGGGATGAAGGTTTAGCCGACGTCATCGTAAACCGCGTTCTTTCAAATACCAGTTTATGGGGGACCGACCTGACTCTGCTTGAAGGCTTTGCAAATTCGGTTACTAAAAAATTAAAGAGTTTTATCCGGTCCGGAACGATGTCTGCAATATCCGCCTATTCCAGGCCTGCTACTTGAGATGTACCATAATTAATAGAAATAAAAAGATGCATGTCACTCATTACAAAAGAAACATTTCATTTTCTGAATCAGATCAAACTGAACAATAACAAACCATGGTTTGAAAAGAACAGGCCCAGATATGAAAAAGCAAGGGCAGAGTATCTTGGTTTTGTAACAAAGCTGATCATCGGAATCCGGAAGATAGAGCCCATTCCCGAAAAAGAGCCTGTAAAATATATTCAGCGGATTTATAGGGATATCCGGTTTTCTAAGGATAAAACACCCTATAAATCACATTTCAGTTCCATCATTGAAAGAGGTCCGGAAAACAGGAAATGCCCATTATATATTCACATTCAGCCAGGCAGATCTATGATGGGTGGCGGTATATGGGATCCTCCGGCAGAGACTTTGAAAATGGTTCGGCAGGAAATAGATTACAATAACGCCAGGTTAAAGAAGATTATCAACGGAAGAGTATTTTTGAATTATTTCGGAAAAATATCTGGCGCCAAACTCACAAGGCCTCCGAAAGGATATGAGGCTGACAATCCTTCTATTGAATTACTAAAATTTAAGCAACTATATGTTGAGAGAAGTTTCGATGACGAATTGGTCATGTCTAATCAACTGATTCCGGAAATATTGAAATCATATAAAGCAGCATTGCCATTTTTTACATTTTTTGATGCGGCCATGGTAGAATAGGGTTGTGCTTTTTAGTTATTATTAGCAACCGAATTCCTGCGTAGTTTTAAACGAATAGTGGCATTACCCTGGAAATCACTGGAGAGGAAAGTTTCGTATCGTTTGTCACCGTCACTAATAACCATCAAGGCAGTATTTGGCGGATACTTTCCAAGGTTCTCTGCAAACATGCTCACTTCATTTATAGTGAGCGAACTGTCAAGTTGTACATATACATTAAACGCGCGTTCTGTTAGTAGCTGGTGTGCAACTACGAGTTTCCCATTAAAGAATACTGAAATGCTATCGCCATCCACTTCCGCATTGTCATAAAAACTAAGTCGCACACTATCGGAAGATACTTCAATCTGTTTACTGACAATCTGTTTTCTCTTTTTAAAATTCTCCTTTATTTTAATAATGTCTGCCTGCACTACCGGTTGATCAGGAGCTAATACGGCCGGAGACTTTTCCACCGGAGTTGTCACTACCGGCTCCATTGTTTTTTTCTCCTTCGGTTTTAATTCATCCGTACTCTGGTCGGCTGGCTTTTTTTCAGCGTTTTTTGTTTCAGTTATAGCCTGCATTTCGGCCTCCTGACGGGCGTCATTTCCTTTTACAAGATCAGGCGCGGGCGGCTGGGGCTTCCAGAAGCTCCGTGTGCTGGTCATATCTTTAAAAATGCTGTCTGTCACTTTTGCTTCAGTAAACAAAGTATAATTCACCCTCAAATCAGGACAGGTATATGTATATTTTTTGTCGCGATAAAAGTATCCGTTTAATTCAGTCTTAACTTTTGAGACACGCAGGGTACCATAAAAACTGGTGATACAATCCACGCTATTCGTGGTGGAATTGGTTTTGAAGTAAATGATCGGAATATCGTTTATTACCAGTTTATTTGTTTTTGGATCAAAAGTCCCTTTCACCACAAAACTCTGATAAACGTCCTTGAAATAATAGCCGAAAAACCCCTTCACCTTATTTCCCTTCTGCGAAATGATGAGTTCTGTGAGATAATTGTTCTGAATACCGGCCATTTCCACATTGGCCTGTCCGTACCAATAACCAGTAACTTTTTGAGCCTGAACCGATAATGAGCTGAAAATGACAGCTAAGAGAACAAGTTTTTTCATGGGCTAATTCTAAAAGGTTTACGATTCAATCTAACGTGGGAAACAGGCAATCATTATACCAGTTAGGGTTTATTTTAAGCAGTCCCGGAAAATTGACGTTAATTATGGGTTATTACTTGAGAAATCGTTTAATCTCACGCTGGGTATCCCTGTCCTTGATGGTTTCACGCTTATCATAGAGTTTTTTACCCCTGGCAAGTCCGATTTCCATTTTAAATAGTCCTTTTTCGCTCAAAAAAATCCTGAGGGGAATGATTGTATACCCTTTGTCCTTTAGCTTATTTTCCAGTTTTTTCAGTTCTCTCCGGTTCAGGAGCAGTTTGCGGTCGTGTACGGCCAGATGGTTATTGGATGTTCCAAAACGATATTCGGCGATATGAAGGTTTCGGACCCAGAGTTCAGATTTGAAAAATATGCAGAAGCTGTCCGCAAAACTTATTTTCCCTTCCCTGATGGATTTGACTTCAGTGCCGGCAAGCACCATACCTGCATCGTATTTTTCTTCGATGAAATATTCATGATAAGCAGATCTGTTTCTGAATTCAGTCATAATAGAAGGCAAAATTAGCGGATGGGGATCAGTTCTTTAAAAGTGCGAGTACGGTAGCGATCTTATGTTTCAGTTCTTTGCGGTTCACAATGAAATCCAGGAAGCCATGTTCCAATAGAAATTCGCTGCGTTGAAAACCCTCCGGAAGGTCTTTTTTGATTGTTTCACGGATGACGCGTGGTCCTGCAAATCCAATCAATGCTCCGGGTTCAGCGATATTCAAATCGCCCAGCATACCGAAAGAAGCAGAAATTCCTCCGAAGGAAGGATCAGTGAGTAAGGAAATATAAGGTATCCGTGCGTCAGTCAGCTGGGAAAGTTTCGCTGAAACCTTGGCCAGCTGCATCAGGGAAAAAGCACTTTCCATCATGCGCGCACCGCCCGATTTACAAATAATTATAAGCGGTGTACGGTGTTGTAAACAATAATCCACCGCCCTTGCAATTCGCTCTCCCATCACGCTGCCCAGGGAGCCGCCGATAAATTCAAAATCCATACAACCGATCACCATATGATGTTCACGTACCTGACCGGCTGCAATCCGGATGGAATCTGTGATATCCGTTTTGTTCCAGGTTTCTTCCAGTCGTTTCTGATATGATTTTAAATCGGTGAAGTGGAGAAAATCCTTGCTTCGGATATTCTCAAAAAGAATATCGTACTTATTGTCGTTAAAAAGAATTTCGAAATATTCATCGCTTCCAATTCTGTGATGGTGTCCGTCTTTGGGGCAGACAAAAAGATTTTCCCTCAGTTCGGTAACCGTGCAGATATAATTACAACTCGGGCATTTGGTCCAAAGGCCTTCAGGCGTTTCTTTTTTCTCCGCCGTACTGGTCAGGATCCCTTTCTTAATTCGCTTGAACCAGCTTGATTTGGTTTCTTCAGTAGTTCCTTCCTCACCCGAAAGATTGGCTTCAAAATCTTCTTCGCGCTTCATCCAGACAGTTTTTGAGCGGCTAAGATAGGGATTTCCGATTTCCTGACTTACTTTTGCCCTATTCCCCTGATTCTCAATTTTCAAGGTATATATGAAATGGTCCACTTTCTTTACATCGTCGATCGGTAAGAAGTTTATCATGTCTTTAACCGGTATCTTCCTGATTACCTTCCTGGTGGTACACGTGGGCATCAATGCCTGTATCTGGGCAAATGATGGCGGACAAATGTTTAACCTGGCTTCCCACTTTATGGCCACAACCATTGTTATCCGCATCATTGAAGTGGGGTTATTTGCCGGCCTCCTGTTACATATCGTTCAGGGACTTGTTGTAGAATTTCAAAACCGGGCCAAGCGTAAAATCGGTTATGCCGTTCCCATGGGCAATAAAGGAAGCAAATGGTACAGCAGGAGTATGGGTTTGCTGGGCACCCTGTTACTTTTTTTTCTGGTGGTGCATCTCAAAGACTTCTGGGTACCTTCCCGTTTCATGGATTTGCCAACTACGAATTATGATGGAAAAGAAGTGGCCAATCAATATGCAGAACTCATACGAATATTTCACAATCCGGTAGCGGTGGTAATTTATATATTGGGCTGTGCTTCGTTAATGTATCACCTGTTGCATGGCTTTCAGAGCTCGTTCCGGACTCTGGGCGTTCCGAATGGTAAGTATATAAATCTGATCCGAAATTTCGGATTTGGTTTTTCAGTAATTATTTCCATCGCGTTTGCTATGATGCCCATATCAGTTTTTCTGGATTGGGTAACCTAATAATGTTCTTTTATCAAAATATTCAAATTTCGAAATTCAACATATGCTCGATTCAAAAATTCCTCCCGGAGCCTTAGAGCACAAATGGAATGAATACAAGGGACATGTAAAACTGGTAAACCCGGCCAACAAGCGCAAAATAGAAATCATCGTGGTCGGGACCGGACTTGCCGGTGCATCAGCGGCGGCTTCACTAGGTGAAATGGGTTATAAAGTAAAAGCTTATTGTTTTCAGGATTCTCCCCGACGTGCTCACAGTATTGCGGCGCAGGGCGGAATCAATGCCGCGAAGAATTATCAGAATGATGGAGACAGTGTCTTCCGTTTGTTTTATGATACGATCAAGGGTGGTGATTACAGATCCCGTGAAGCGAATGTGCACCGTCTCGCAGAAGTAAGCACCAATATCATCGATCAATGTGTTGCACAGGGAGTTCCTTTTGCCCGGGAGTATGGCGGTCTTCTAAGCAACCGGTCATTTGGTGGAACCCAGGTACAAAGAACTTTTTATGCAGCAGGACAAACTGGTCAGCAATTACTGATCGGTGCTTACCAGGCGCTGGAACGCCAGATTTCCCTCGGTAATGTAACCATGTATGCCCGTCATGAAATGCAGGAACTTGTAATCATTGATGGTAAAGCCAGAGGGATTATCACAAGAAATTTAATATCAGGAAAACTGGAGCGTCATTTTGGACATACGGTTGTGCTTTGCACAGGAGGATATGGAAATGTTTTTTATCTGTCCACCAATGCCATGGGCTGTAACGTAACTGCTATATGGAAAGCGCATAAGAAAGGAGCTTTTTTTGGCAACCCCTGTTTTACACAAATACATCCAACCTGTATTCCGGTTTCCGGTGACTATCAGTCGAAACTAACGCTCATGTCGGAATCCCTGCGAAATGACGGACGCATCTGGGTTCCGAAAAAACAAAATGACAACCGCAAACCCGGTGAAATTCCGGAAGAAGAAAGGGACTATTATCTGGAAAGAAGGTATCCTGCATTTGGAAATCTGGTACCGCGGGACGTAGCCAGTCGTGCTGCAAAAGAAAGGTGTGATGCCGGCTACGGTGTCGGAACTTCCAGGCAGGCCGTTTATCTCGATTATGCAGAAGCGATTATACGGTATGGAAAAGTGGAATGTCATAAACTTGGCCTGGAAAATTCAACAACAGAAGTCATTCGTCAGTACGGAAAAGAAGTGATCAAAGAAAAATATGGTAATCTTTTCGACATGTATGAAAAGATTACCGGAGAGAACCCGTACGAAGTCCCGATGCGTATTTATCCCGCTGTTCACTATACGATGGGCGGTCTGTGGGTCGATTACGAACTCATGACGACAATTCCCGGCTTATACTGTATGGGTGAGGCGAATTTTTCAGATCATGGGGCAAACCGGCTGGGAGCATCTGCTCTTATGCAGGGACTTGCCGATGGTTATTTTGTGATTCCCTATACAATTGGAAACTATCTGAGTGACGATATCCGCACTGCAAATATTCCGACCGACCATCCCGCATTCGAAAGTGCTGAACTCGCTGTTTCGGATCGTATGACCCGTTTGAAAAATATTAATGGCACCAAAACAGTAGAATATTTTCACAAACAGCTCGGAAAGATCATGTGGGATAAGTGCGGCATGGCACGTAATGAACGCAATCTTAAAGAAGCCATTACTGAAATTCAACAATTGAAAAAGGAATTTTTCAGCGATCTGAAAATACCCGGTGACATTTATGAGATGAATCCTGAACTCGACAAAGCAAACCGCGTGGCTGATTTTATTGAACTGGGCGAATTGATGTGCATTGATGCACTAAACAGAAAGGAAAGTTGCGGCGGTCATTTTCGGGAAGAAATGCAGACTGAAGAAGGAGAAGCAAAACGCGATGATGAGCATTTTACCTACGTGGCTGCCTGGGAATTTAAATCAGAACATGAATGGGAATTACATCCGGAAACGCTGGTGTTTGATGTGGCAAAGCCAACACAGAGAAGTTACAAGTAGTATAAGAGTATAAGAGTATAAGAGTGGTTTTTTATTGAGAAGTTTAAAACTGATTTCTGATATGGAGCATTACAAAATGGGACTTACCCTGAAGATCTGGAGACAAAAAAATTCTCAGTCAAAGGGTCATTTTGCAACATATAAAGTAGAAGATATTTCATCTGAAATGTCTTTTCTCGAAATGATCGACGTATTGAATGAAAGACTGATCAGGGAAGGTGAGGACCCGGTTGCATTTGATCACGATTGCCGCGAGGGCATCTGCGGCACCTGTTCGATGTATATCAACGGAAGACCCCATGGTCCCTGGCATGCAAATACTGTTTGTCAACTGCATATGCGGGCATATAAAGATGGTGATTCCATTACCATAGAACCCTGGCGCGCCAATGCATTCCCAGTCATTAAAGATCTCATCGTGGACCGTTCGGCTTTTGACCGGATTATTCAGGCTGGTGGTTATATTTCAATAAATACCGGAAATCCTGTGGACGCTAACTCGCTGCCCGTGGATAAAAACCTGGCGGACGCTTCATTTGCAGCTGCCGCCTGCATCGGCTGCGGAGCATGCGTTGCTGCCTGTAAGAACAGTTCGGCCATGCTTTTTGTTTCTGCAAAAGTTTCGCATCTCGCCCTGTTGCCACAGGGACATCCTGAACGAAAATCACGCGCCCTGAATATGGTTGCACAAATGGATAAGGAAGGATTTGGCGGCTGTACAAACACTCAGGCCTGCGAATCGGTGTGTCCTAAAGAGATTTCCATGACAAATATTGCAAAATTGAATTCCGAGTTTATTTTCGCAGGTTTGAGTGAATAACTCTTTAAGCTCAAAGCATAACGCGTAACGCGTAACGCGTAAAGGGACCCGTGGAAGGATGTATATGGCACGGAACTTTTTTAAAACAGAATATGTAATTGTATTTACTCTTTTATAGTTTGAGGCGTTACGCGTTGCGCGTTATGCTTTAGGCTTAAAGAGGGCCACACTTCCTCCGACCCAGGTTCTGTCCTGGTTGTAACGTACACCAATCATTTTCCCTTTGCTTAACCGCGCCAGGTTGATGGCGGGAACGGGTCTGGTTGCACCATCCGGCCAGATGTACATGATCCGGATTTCCGCTTTCGCCGGATCGTCCGGCGTTTGAATGACAGGAGCGTAATTTACTTTACGTTGAAGGATCCAGTTAGAGGGGTCTTTGATTGAGTGAATATCCTGTTGTTTAATATCTATTACAACTCCCTGACCAGCGAAAGAAAACAGTGGTTTCAAAACATAGTTTTCAAGGTCTTCCGGTATAGATTTTACTTTATCCAGGAATTCTGTTTCAGGAACAAAGGGGTGTTTTATAAATGGAAGCGTATATTTTGAAATCCTGTAAAACCAATTGGGGTGAGGGATCCACTCTACGTCCCATTTTTTTTTCAGATCAATATGTTTGCCGAGGGAATCTTTTTGCGCATGCAGGTCATCAAAAATGATCCGGTTATAAATTCGCTTTACCTGTACTTTCTCTTTTTTGTCTTTGTGAAAATAGAATAACCGGTTCCCTTCTTCTATCAATTCCGTTATGCAAACGGGCTGGATTCCGAAATAATCCTGTGTGCAGTAAAAATCAATTCTTGTTTTTTGTTCCCAGGGTTTTATTTCGAGTAAAATGGTGTTTTCCGCTTCGTTATCGCCTATGAGAATTTTTTTCAGGGCCTTCAGGTAAGACGGCCGATCGTAACCGCCGAGGTATTGAGTTAAGTTCCGTGTGATGGAAAAATGTTTCTGGATCATTTCAGGATAATAAACCTGGAAACCGTAAAGTGTCGGGAATCCCTGCATTTCGATCAGCTGAGGTTCGATTTCTTTTTTTTCATTTATGCAAACACCGAAATCAAAAGCTATGAAATGCGGATGTGTTTCATTTCCGGGCACAAAATCCGCAGGAGGAATGGCTTTGACCGATTCTTCTTTGAAACCACGGGCTGTGATAATATCTACAATTGATTCGCAGGCGCTTATCATTTTTTCCCGAAAATCGTCTGGCACGAATACAGGTGTTTCGGCTATTCGGAATTCAATGGCACCCGGATGTTTAGCATTCAGGTCGTCCAGAAAAGTCTGATATTTTTTTTCCGTGAAAGAGTCATTAAATATTTTTCGGAGATGAGGAATCATATTTAAAGCTTAATGCCTACAGCTTAACGCTTAAAGCGGTTGACGGTTAACAGTTGGCGGTAATGTATGCGTTGAGCGTTAAGCTTTGCCTAAGGCTATATTTAAAAAATTTGGAATCACTTCCGAATAGGTTTTTCTGATTTTATCCGGATCGTTGAGCTGCTGGATCATACTTTTCCATTTTTCTTCCCCATATCCTTCTATGACTGTTTTCTTTTTATCAGCTCTTTGCAAATACATACTCATGCCGGCGGCATCAGCTTCAGGATGAAACTGCGTACCCAGCATGAATTCATTAAACCGTATGGCCATAATGGCTCTTTGCAGAGGGATATGGGGCCTTTCTTTTTCTATGGCCAATACAGTAGCTCCCTTCTTTTTAACGTCGGTTTTTTCCTCCTCTATGACCTGATAATCCCTGCTATCCACCGCATAAAACGGATCTTTCAATCCATGGAAGACGGCGTCTTTTTTTCCTTCTGATTTCATATGGATCGGGAAAACGCCAAATGCCGTCGATTTTCTTTTTGTCACTTTGCCCGTTTTAAAAAAACGGCACGCGAGTTGGAAGGAATGACATATAAAGAACACATATTTTTTGTCGGCCTCACTGGATACTTTATTATGCTTAACCATATTGTACAACCAGTCCATATATTTATTATCCCATGAAACGCCTTCTGTTTCCAACGGACTTCCTGGTCCGCCGCTGGACAAGTAAATATCAAATGAAAGATCAGGAAGCTCTTCTTTTAAACGGACATCGAAAATTTTAGTGACTACAGGTAAACCCTTAGCCCGACTATATTCCTGAAGGATTTGCTGAATGCAGCGCATACCTTCGTTTGGTCGTCCTTCGTACAGATCAAGTATAGCAACGCGTAACGTATGATTCATTCTGCAAATATCTTCAAAAAAATCTGTTATGTCTGCAGCAAAAAGTAAGTACTTAAAACCATCCGCAAAATTTGAATCCCGGATAGAACTTGCCGGCAGTTTCAGGAAACTTCCTACCGGGACAAATATCGGTAATACATCCTTCAATCTGGTGATTGAAGTGTTGGTCAAAATCAGAAGGAAAAACCCCATCCGGAATTATATACGGGGAATTGCAACGGGGAAAAACAAACCTGTTAGCCGGGAATTATTCGATCGACGATTTGGTGCTTCCCCGGAAGATATCGGCTTGGTTGTTGACTTTGCCCGTCAACATGATTTGACAGTTCTTCAAACTTCCGTTTCAAGACGCTGTGTTATCTTAATGGGATCGGTTCAAAAATTCAACGACGCTTTTCAGGTAAACCTGGCTGACTTTATTCCTGAAAACGGAATCAGCTATCGTGGCCGTACAGGTTCGATTCATATACCTGAAATTTTGAAAGATATCGTCACGGGTGTATTTGGATTGGATAACCGCCCTCAGGCAAGGCCTATGTTCTATTTATTAAAAAATGAGGGGGGGCTCGTTCATCCCCGGGCGACTACGGTTTCTTATAACCCGGATGCTGTGGCCAAATCTTATAAATATCCCCGCGATGTCAATGGCACTGGTGAATGTATAGCTCTCATTGAGTTGGGTGGCGGTTATCGTAACGTGGATATGCAAAATTATTTCAGCAAACTAGGCATTTCACTTCCGGTTATAACGGCGCAATCGGTAGATGGAGCTCTGAATGCACCTTCCACTGCAGATAGCGCTGATGGTGAAGTGGCTTTGGATATTGAAGTGGCGGGTGCTGTGGCACCGGGGGCAAAAATTGTAGTATATTTTGCTCCCAATACGGATAAAGGATTTCTGGACGCCATCAGTACAGCCATACATGATTCTGTAAATAGTCCTTCTGTTATCTCTATTAGCTGGGGCGCATCTGAATCGCAGTGGACCGAACAGGCCATGCAGAATTTCAATGAGACGTTTATGTCGGCCGCTGCACTGGGTGTGACTATAACTGTTGCTGCCGGTGATAATGGTTCGTCTGATCGGGAAACGGATGGCAAGGCCCATGTAGATTTTCCGGCAAGCAGTCCGTATGCGATTGCCTGCGGGGGCACTCGTTTACTATCTGATTCCGAAACTGTTTGGAATGATCAGGACGGATGGGCAACCGGTGGAGGTATCAGTGATATTTTCCCGGTTCCGGATTATCAGAAAAATATCAGCTTACCTGCATCAGTGAACGGAAATAAGAAGAAAGGAAGAGGTGTTCCTGATATTGCAGCAAACGCAGATTCTGCCAGCGGATATAATGTTTTGGTAGACGGACAGTGGACCGTGGTAGGTGGTACAAGCGCAGTGGCGCCACTGATTGCCGGATTGATCGCGCTGGCAAATCAAAAATTGAAACGTAAGGTTGGATTTATTCAGCCTAAAATATATGCCTCCTCTTCACCGGTATTTAAAGACATAACGGAAGGGAATAATATCACAGCAAAAAATGGCGGATATTCTGCAGGTCCCGGTTGGGATGCCTGTACAGGTCTTGGCGTTCCGCTGGGGAACGTGATAAATATATTGTGATCCTGACTAATCAAATTTTCTTCCATGCGTATACCAGAAGTCGCGCATGGAGAAAATAAAACTCAGGTTTCCATAATTTTCCCTGAGCAGGTTATTTTGAGTAGTTCCTTTTATACCATATTGCAGAACCACCAGGAGCGATAATACACTTCGTTTGGAATTGAAACCTAAACCAATAGAACCACCAATGTCATTGATGGGTGTCCCGTTAACAATGAGATAGGTTTTATTATAATAAAAACCAGCCTGGAAAAAAGACGTTTCGTATAAAGTATTATAGGCTACTTTTTTGTTGGAGATCTCTAATCCAATGGAAGCCCGCTGACTATTTTCATAAAAAAAATCTCCTGTAGTAGATCGAAGACTTGACCAGTTCTGAAATTTGTAATCCCCCACCAATGTATACTTTTTATTTCTTGTAAGGGAGAAACCAAAACCATAACTTGTCGGGATCGTATAGGTGCCTATCGTGGTTTTAGAACGCAGCACACTGGAATCCAGATTGATGACATTTGTATTTGTTTCTGCTCTCAGATTCGTCTGATTTGCGTACACTGCACCGATCGTAAAATCCCAATGTTTATTGATCGACCCATAATACTGAATGCCATAATCGAGATAAAGGTTATCGTAAAAAGTATTGCTGTTGCTGGACAGGTAGATGGAAGCGGCCTGACCGAGAAGAATATTTTTATTGTTAATCGAACCGAAAAGGTAAGAAGTGGTGAGGCCGATAGAAAAATGATTCAGAAACTCATACCCGTTCGCCCAGAATACTTTATTAATACCACCATATCCCTGGTTGTAAGTCGGAATCACAGCAGCACTGCCGCCGATTTGATCAGATCCCGAGTACTCATAATTTTCTTCACTAAACGGAACAATCCCGACTGCACTTCCCCAATGCCTGAATATTTTTGTACCAAGTGTAAATCTCTTGAAAGTAATGTCGGATGACTGGTGATTCGTGACACTCACACCATTTCCTGAGTAGTCAATGTATTGACCATTTACGCCTATTTCTCCTGCAAAAAACTGGTTATCCATAGCGCTCAATGATGCAGGATTGTTTGTGATAATAAACCTGTTGTTCCGGTATGCGAGTCCTGTTGAAGCCATTCCGCTCGTCCTGTTGATAATATTATCTGTGATATCTCCAATGGCGTGAATTGAATAAGGCTGATTATTGGTTTGGGGATAACCAGATGCGATAAACAGAACGGTTAAAACGATCGTGATATAAAGTCGCAATGAAGCAAAACCGTTCGGTTTGGTCATATTAGTAATATGAGGCGTAATAGATTTTCAGAGAAATTTGATTTGACTTTTGCGCATTATACGAGTTACCAATCACAGCCCGGTTAAACATGGTATTGAATGCTGTGGCCGGTGTTACGATGATCAATCCATTCTTTGCATTATTCGGTGCACCCTGTGCTATTGCACTTTGAATGTACGCCGTGATATCATAAGAATAATTCGTATTAGTTCCGTATAAATAGTCTATGACCAAATTGCCATTTCCTACTGGAAGTTGAGCACCGATGGTATTTCCTTCTCCCGTTAACGAAAGATTTACAAGTGGCGGAAGATTATAGATAGGACTATACGTCCCCTGTACCGGCTTTATTTCCAGGGTTGCCTTCATAATTGCCAGATAATCGGGATACCCCGCCAGATTACTGATGGTAGGAAAAAGAAGTTTTATGTATAAACTGGTGATCGGCTGTAAAAAGGCCTCGTTGCCAGAAGCTGTGGATTGAAGTTCCGGTGTCTGCCTGTTGACATTTTCGGTTAGCGTTCCGGTGCGGTCAGCTTTTATCTGGTTAAACTGGGTAGATTGGTTAACCACGCCGAAATCGGTGGATTTTTGCGCCACGACAACGCCCGGTTCATGGTAAAATAAACGAAGCATCATCGTATCCTTAAATCCGTACACCGCACCAGGTAAACTTGTATCAGGGTAAATGGTCAATCCTTTAAAATAACCCCTGAATATAGCTGGATTTGTGATGGTATCCGGTTGCCTGTATAAAAGTCCGAACAGTTGTTTGCCCAAACTATTAGGCATTGTAATTTTTATTGTATCACCAATGCGTTGCGATGTTAGTCCGCCTGTCGGATTGATCCTCACATCTACAGATCCAAGCGGTGCCGGATCGTAAGGAATGGAATTATTATTATAAAAGGATGTTTGCGTCCCGGGTAAATTCATGACCTGGGTCAACTGACTGACCAGGAAGCGCTGTACTTGTGTTGTATCGCCATAAAAAGTTCGGTCGATACGCATAATCAGCTGGATCGAATCATATACGGAATAATTTGTAATGGTAGGCAATGGAGAAGGCGTTCCGATATCAGTATAGCTCTGGGAGGTTACCTTTCCAAAATAAGGATCGATATACCGGCCCAGCAATTGCGCCTTGGTGCCCGAAGTAGTGAATGAATCAAGAAAAACGGTTGAAACCTGAACGGCAAAAGTATCTATGGTTACTATGTTGGGCGTATTGCTTCCATTACCGAGATTTTGAAATGTAATCTGGGGTTTGGTGCATCCGAATATTACTATGACAATAAGAAAAGGTAAAAAACATAATGAGGATCGACTCCTGAAATAAAAATTCCTTGCCATGCTTATTTTCTCCTGATTATGGATCCGGTTTCGGACAATTGAAAAAAACTGACGGGGTTGGTGCGGTGAACTGTTTTGTCAGGTATCGGGTTGTCTAAATTCATTTAGTCGTCTTTCCGCAGTTTCTAAAAGGGCAAAAGTATGTTTTTTGAATTCGATTAACAATTGAAACACATTGAAGGATTTGATAAATTTTTGTGAAATCCCCCGAATTGTCCGTATTTCGCGCTGCAAATAAAATACTTTTAGCGCTACAAAACACAGTATTCTCAATACAACAATATGAAGCGGATCTACTTTCGTTTACTTTCACTTTTTGTTTTAAGCACTTTGTTTTCCTGTCATTCAACTTCAATTCCTTACACACAAAGTGGAAACTGGGTGACCATGTCTCAATTAAACGGACCTGCGAGGAGTGAAGCAGTTTCATTTGTTATTGATAATTTTGCTTATCTGGGAACAGGCTGGGATGGATTAAATACAAGGTTCACTGATTTCTGGAAATATGATCCGGTAAATAATGTCTGGTCACAGGTTACCAGCATGCCAGACAGCACGGCCAGGAGTTCCGCTGTTGCTTTTGCAACAGCCGGCAAAGGATATGTTGGAACTGGTTATAACGGGTTTAATTATCTGAGTGATTTTTACGAATTTGATCCGGCAACCGGCAACTGGACAAGAAAGGCAGACTATGCGGGTGGTGCAAGGTATGAGGCGGTTGCGTTCGGATTGGGAAATCTGGGATATGTGGGAACCGGGTTTGACGGCAATAATGCGCTGAAAGATTTTTATCAGTATGATCCATCGCTGGACACGTGGACCGATGTCGGCTTCAGTGGAAATAAAAGATATGGAGCGGTTACATTTACTTACAATAACAAAGCCTATGTCGTTACAGGGGTAAACAGCGGCGTGATGCAAAATGATTTCTGGGTTTTTGATCCGGCTTCGGACACTGCAAAATGGGCTGAGTTGCGTCATATCAGCAATGTCAGTACGGAAGCATATGATGATGCTTATACAACCATCGTGCGGTGGAATGGTTCAGCTTTTGTAGGAACTTCGGGTGGTAAACCATATGCCTACATAAGTACCGGCGAAAATATCAGCAGCAATCTGACCACATGGCAATATACTTTTCCTGATGGAACGGTCAATGGTGACCTCTGGAATGAAAAATCACCATTCGAAGGACCCCCGACTACCGGAGCCGTCGGATTCACTTTAACGAGTACAACCGGTGGCGGTGGATATATTGCAACGGGAAGAAGTACAACAGGACAGGCTGGCGCATCTGACTATCTTCGTGAATTTTATCCCGATGAGACACTGAATCCCAATGACAATTAGAAAAACTTATTCTCTCATAGCAATTGCCGCGCTGCTCATTTGCTTCGCGGTAATTTTTTTCAGTAAATATAAGGAACGAAGTCAAAAAGTTTTCATTTATGCCGAACCAACACAAACAGTTTATGGATGGGGGTACAATATTATTGCTGCTGACAAAGTTCATATAAAACAAGAGTACATGCCTGCTGTTCCCGGTAAGCGGGGATTTAAAACTGCAACAGATGCCATGATGGTGGGTAACCTGGTTGTCAAAAAAATTACAGAGAATAAAATGCCTACTATAACTCTTCATGAACTTGACAGCATGGGTCTTTATAAAGATTCTGCAAATCATTGAGAAGATGGAAACATCAGAATAATTAAGATTATTTTATTGAAAAAATGAAAAAGCCGTTCTGCTTGTTGCGGAACGGCCTTTTTAATTCGTTAAACCGGGTAAATCAAAATGTAAACTTGATCAGGAAGGAATTGCTTGCTTTTTACAGGATCCGGATTTCAACGATACTGGTTTTCTTTCGGATTTGGATTTCTGATTGAGTTTTTCGGACTCGGATGGTTTCGGATTTTTCTAGGTCAGGATTCAGGGTTTTTCAGTCGGTTTCAGCATTTCAGGAATTTAGTTTTTCGGGATTCGGTTTTAGTTTTTCGGACTTGGATGGTTTCGGATTTTTCAGGTTTCGGTTTTGAGCTTTACGCGTTATGCATTTTGCTTTAACAATACAAAGATGCACATGAAGCCACCCTTTATATAACTTATTCGATTAAGGGGGCCAAACCTTCGATTTTTGGGTAAAAAACAACGATTAAAAGAAAATCTCCATTGCTGATTCCCCATTCCTCAATACTTTTGCCCCTCTTTAAATACATCTGTAAATGAGACAAATCGCTTACCGGGAAGCATTACGTGAAGCCATGTCAGAAGAAATGCGGCGGGATGACCGGGTGTTTCTAATGGGCGAAGAAGTTGCTGAGTACAATGGTGCCTACAAGGTCAGCCAGGGCATGCTGGATGAATTTGGTCCGAAAAGAGTCATAGATACACCCATATCTGAACTGGGATTTACCGCCATTGGCGTCGGCGCAGCTCAGAACGGCCTTCGCCCGGTACTGGAATATATGACCTGGAATTTTGCGGCTTTGGCCCTGGATCAGATTTTGAATACCGCTTCCAAAATGCTGGCTATGAGTGGTGGTCAGGTCGGATGCCCGATTGTTTTTCGCGGCCCCAATGGTTCTGCAGGACAGTTAGGCGCGCAGCATTCAACGGCCTTTGAAAGTTATTACGCGAACATACCGGGATTAAAGGTTGTATCTCCGAGCAACGGATATGATGCCAAGGGTCTCCTGAAGCAGGCAATTCGTTACGAAGAGGATCCGGTGATTTTTATGGAAAGCGAAGTAAGTTATGGGGATAAATCAGATGTGCCGGAGGAGGAATATTATATTGAACTGGGTAAAGCAAAAGTTGCAAGGCCCGGTACGGATGTTACGATCGTTTCTTATAATAAAATGATGAAGATTTCGATGGCAGCCGCAGAAGAACTTCAAAAGGAGAATATAAATGCTGAAGTGATCGATCTCAGAACGATTCGTCCGCTCGATTGGATGACGGTCCTGGAAAGTGTAAAGAAGACAAACCGCCTGGTGATCGTTGAAGAACAGTGGCCTTTTGGTTCCGTTTCTTCAGAAGTTGCTTACACCATTCAGAAAGAGGGATTCGATTATCTTGACGCGCCCATACGCCGTATTACAGCAGCCGATGCACCCTTACATTATGCCGGAAACCTGGTTGCTGCCGCTATGCCTTCGATGGAAAAAGTGGTTCGCATGGTAAAGGAAGTGATGTACTTGAATAAATAATATTTGCAGGCGAGTTTTAAATTGCTTCGTATGAAAATGCTTTTCACGGTACTGTGTTTAGCTTCCCTCTCATTGATAAGCCGGTCCCAAACCCAATATCAGCCTTCTGCAGAAAATCTTTCAGCCAGAAAATGGTTTGATAGTGCCCGCTTTGGTATGTTCATTCATTGGGGCGCCTTTAGTGTTCCCGGGGATGGGGAATGGGTAATGAATAACCGGAATATTACAGTTGCTGAATACAGCCGGTTGCAAACAATTTTTAATCCGGTTCGGTTTGATGCAAAAAAATGGGTGTCGGCCGCCAAACGTGCCGGCATGCAATATATTACGCTTATCACCCGCCACCATGATGGATTCAGCGATTGGGATACCAGGCAATCGGAATGGAAAATCACGAATACAGACTGGAAGCAGGACGCGGTAAAACTGATCGCAGAAGAATGTCAGCAGCAGGGAATTAAATTATTTGTATACTATTCTCTGCTGGACTGGTATCGCAGCGATTATCAATATGAAACCGGACGTACTGGGCATGGTACCGGAAGAACTGCCAAAAGCGACTGGAACCATTATATTGCTTTCATGAAAGCCCAGTTGACGGAATTGCTTACTCAATATGGTCCAATCGCAGGAGTCTGGTTCGACGGGTACTGGGACCAACTTCCAAATGATCAAGACAAATCCAACAAACCTGCGGTAGACTGGCACCTGGAAGAGATTTATTCCATGATACATCATTTGCAACCGCAATGTCTGATAGGAAATAATCACCATCTCAGCCCTATTCCCGGAGAAGATTTTCAAATGTTTGAAAAGGACCTGCCGGGTGGTAACAGCACCGGTTTCGGTGGTGCTTCTGTTTCAAGTCTCCCGCTGGAGACATGCGAAACGATTAATAACTCCTGGGGCTTTAATATTACCGATCTTCATTATAAGTCGACCAAAGAGTTGATCCGCCTTCTTGTAAAAGACGCCGGGTACGGAGCCAATCTTTTATTGAATATTGGTCCCCTGCCAAATGGTGAAATTCAGGATGCTTTCACGGAAAGGCTGGATAGCATGGGGGTTTGGCTGATGAAGAACGGATACAGTATATATGGTACAAAGAGCGGCTTTTCAAAGCCCCAGGACTGGGGTGCCGTTACTGAAAAGGGGAATCTTGTTTACATTCATTTATTTAAAACAGACGAAGAAGAATTTTTTATCAGGATGCCTTATAAAGTGAAATCGGCAAAAATAGAGGGACATTTAATTCCTGTAAAGCAACTGGACGATAATTATGTAGGAATTGATCTGAGAAATATTCATTTAGATCCTGTGGACGCGATTATCCAACTGGAAGTAGTGAAATAAAGAACCCCGCCAACGCGGGGAACTTATTATTTAATGAATGGCCTTCAGCGCTGTTCCCAAAACAATCAGGGAAAAATAGGCAAAGCCAATTAATACGAATCCAAAAACGGTCAATTTTACGAACACCTTCGCCGGTGTATTTACGGAATGGTCTAATTCCTGTTTCATAGGGTTAAATTTTAATTCTGGTTTTTCTAAAAATATGGGCATACACAAAATATAAAGAGAAACCGGTTCCTGCAACGTAATTTTACTATGGTACACTTCCATTCCCTAAAGGATTTGAATCCCATTATACAAATACCCCATTATTCAACTAAATTGCGGGCTAATTGGCTGAAAATCCGGCCTTTATTTTTATAGAAACCAGAAAAGCATGTCGAATATTCTGATTATAGATGATGAAAAAGCAATCCGTAAGACCCTCAGTGAGATACTTTCCTACGAAGGATATAAAATTGACGAGGCAGGGGATGGCGAAGAAGGCTTCAGGAAATTCAGAGAGAAGGAATACGATGTTATACTATGTGATATTAAAATGCCTAAAATGGATGGCATTGAGTTTCTGGAGAAAGCAAAGGAATTGAATCCTGACCTTCCTATCATTATGATTTCGGGACATGGCACAATAGAGACGGCGGTTGAAGCTGTAAAAAAAGGTGCTTACGATTATATTTCAAAACCACCGGATCTCAACCGACTGCTCATTACCATACGCAATGCCATGGATAAAACATCCCTGGTAGCGGAAACCAAAGTTTTGAAGAGAAAGGTTAGCCGCGTGCAGGATATGATTGGTGAATCGACGCCTATTCACAAAATCAGGGAAACAATTGAAAAAGTTGCACCGACCGACGCACGTATACTCATAACGGGCGAAAATGGTGTCGGAAAGGAACTGGTTGCGCGTTGGGTACATGAGAAGAGTAACCGCGCTGCCGGCCCTCTGATAGAAGTAAACTGTGCAGCCATTCCGGGGGAACTGATAGAAAGTGAATTATTTGGTCACGAGAAAGGTTCTTTCACATCTGCTGTAAAACAAAGAATCGGGAAATTCGAGCAGGCGAATTCAGGTACGCTATTTCTGGATGAAATCGGGGACATGAGCCCGAACGCCCAGGCCAAAGTGCTGCGTGCCCTTCAGGAAGGCAAGATCACACGTGTGGGCGGGGATAAAGATATCAACGTAGATGTGCGGGTGATTGCAGCGACCAACAAGGACTTGCTAAAAGAAGTGGACGAAAAAAATTTCAGGCTGGATCTTTACCATCGACTCAGCGTAATCATTATTCATGTTCCTTCTTTAAATGAACGGAGAGATGATATTCCATTGCTGATCGATAAATTCCTGCAGGATATCTGCAATGAATATGGTATTGCAAGAAAAGCGATTGATGACGAAGCGATACGGGCACTTCAGGAATATAATTGGACGGGAAATATCCGGGAGCTTCGCAATGTGGTGGAACGTCTGATTATACTTTCTTCGAAATCCATAAATCGTGAAGACGTGGCGAATTATGTATTACCTAAAAAATAACCTATTAAAAATAGTGTAAATGTGCCGAACGGTTCAGCCAATCCGCTCAGCCGCTGTATTTTGAAGGCTGTATAATATGGTACATTTGACCAAATCTAAAATTGCCTAAATGACCGCTCACCAGATTCTGATTCTCATTTTAATTGCTCTCGCCCTATTCATTCTTCCTGCATTTGGTTTGTATTTTATGTTTAAAAAAGCAGGAGTTCCTGCCTGGAAAGGAATGGTACCTGTGCTCAATTCCTATGAGATGATTAAATTGAGCAAGCGACCCGTTTATTTATTTTTCATACAATTCATCCCGGTTGTCGGTTGGTTTTTTTCAATTGCCATCCTGGTTGAATTTGTAAAAACTTTTGGCAAGTTCCGGTTTTATCAACATGCGCTCACGGTATGTACCCTTGGTTTATATTTTTTATATATCGGCCTGAATAAAAAAGATAAATTCATTGGGCCGGAGGCAGCAAGAAAATATAAGAAGTCTGCTGCCCGTGAATGGATTGATGCGGGAATATTTGCAGTCGTAGCTGCTACGCTTATCCGCACTTTCGTTTTTGAAGCCTATGTGATTCCGACGCCTTCCATGGAAAAAACTCTGCTGGTCAACGATTTTCTTTTTGTTAGTAAATTCAGTTATGGCCCGCGCATTCCAAATACACCGATTGCTATGCCTTTTGTGCATCATACCATGCCGCTGTTCGATGTAAAGTCGTACGTTGAATGGATTCATATTCCCTATACCCGCTGGTTTGCTGCACCCGTAAAAAGGAATGATGTAGTTGTATTTAATTTCCCCGCGGGAGATACGGTGATCAACAAGGAAGGTTATCAGTCGGAGCAGCCCTATTATGATGTGGCCCGGATGTTGGGCAACGGAGATATCAATGCTGGCCGCCCGCTTATTTTAGGTGATCCGGATCAGTACCCTATTATTGTGCGACCCGTTGACAAACAGGAAAACTACATAAAACGTTGTGTGGGTGTCGCCGGAGATACGCTACAGATCAAAAACCAGGTAGTTTATATCAATGGCCAGGCTACTCCGCTACCAGATTATTCAGAAACAAATTACATTGTTGTTACCGGTGGCCAGCAATTGGATGAAACGGTAATGAAGGATGAATATGACATCGATATCAACAACGGCGAAGAATTTCAGCAAACAGGTGTTCCAAACCGATATGCCATGTTGTTGACGGCTATTGCCCGTGATAAAATGTTAAAAAGCGGACTCGCAAAAAATATTACTCCTTATCTGGACAGCAGTAAAATGGTGTATCCCTATGATCCACAATATAACTGGACAAAGGATAACTATGGTCCCTTCTGGATACCTAAAAAAGGAGCAACACTGGTTCTTAATATATTTAACTATCCTTTTTATGAGAGAGCGATTCGTGATTATGAGAAAAACAAATTGGAAACGCGGGATGGAAAATTTTTTATCAATGATAAAGAATCCACGAGTTATACTTTCAAAATGGATTATTACTGGATGATGGGTGATAACAGACATCAGAGCCAGGATAGCCGCTACTGGGGCTTTGTTCCGGAAGATCATGTGGTCGGTGAGGCCTGGATGATCTGGATGAGTTGGAAGAACGGAGTTCGCTGGAGTCGTCTGTTCAAGAAAATCAGATAATTTTTTATTTTTCCGGATGAAGCAGACCAGTATACATATTCCGGTACAAATATTTTCAGACCTCAAAACGCTGGAAGCCCCGGATGCTGAGCTTTTCGAGTGTGCCCGCAATGCAACCGCCGACGCGTATGCACCTTATTCAAAGTTCAGAGTAGGAGTGGCCATCAGGTTGGAGAATGGGCAAATTATAACGGGGTCGAACCAGGAAAATGCAAGTTTTCCGGCAGGAATATGTGCGGAGCGTGTGACGCTATCTGCAGCTTCTGCTGTATATCCCGGCATCGCGGTGACAGAACTCGCCCTGACTTATGTCAATGAGTCGGGCGATAGCAAACATCCCATCAGCCCCTGCGGAATATGCAGGCAAACGCTGGCAGAGTATGAACAACGTTTTGGGCGGTCAATACGTCTTATACTGGGTGGATTTTCCGGCGAAATTTATATAATCAACAGGGCAACGGATCTGTTGCCGTTTGCGTTTAGTAGCCAGGAATTGAAGCCTCATTAATCTAAGGCACCTGTTATGAAAAAATTGTTTTTGGTATTTGTAGTCGTAGGGATTGTTGTTTTTTTTGGTTGTAACAAGGGTTTGCCGGATGTGACGGCATGTACCCTTCTGCCTCCTTCTGCAGATTCTGCTGCATTATTGAAATATGCGCATGATTCATCTATCCAGGTAACTGCGGACAGCGGAATGTATTACCAAATCATTGATTCTGGCAACAACACCAGACCCATTTATTCTTCAAATTTGGTGGTGAATTATGTTGGTCGTCTTATGTCAGGAGTCATTTTTGATTCTGCATCTAATTCCAATCTGAATGGCGCAAGGCTGTCCGGGTTAATTTTGGGCTGGCAGATTGGGTTGCCTAAAATCGGGGTCGGTGGTCATATTATTATGCTTATACCTTCGGCGTATGGTTATGGTTGTACAGGATACCTTCCTGTGCCCGGGAATGCTCCCTTGTATTTTGATGTCAGGCTGCTGCAGGTGAATTAGTTTTCCCTAACTTACGTTTCTAAAATTTTATAGATATGAAACGTACTGCCACTGCAATCTGGAAAGGATCCGGAAAGGACGGAAAGGGAACACTGACTACGCAAAGCAACACATTAAACAATACCCAGTATTCTTATAAATCCCGCTTTGAAGAAGGGGTTGGGACCAATCCCGAAGAGTTGGTTGCTGCTGCACATGCGGGATGTTTCGCGATGGCGCTTAGTTTTCAATTACAGGCGATGGGCATTACACCGGATAGTCTCGATGTGAATGCGGTCGTGACATTAGATCCACCCACGAGTTCTATCACTTCCTCCGCTCTTACTCTGAAAGCAAAAATACCTGGCGTTTCGCAGGAGCAATTTAAGAAAGCATATGAGGCCGCTAAGACCGGTTGCCCGATCAGCAAATTGTTAAATACTAACATTACACTGGATGCGAGCCTCGTTTAAGCACAACGCATAACGCGTAAGGCTCAAAGCAAATAAGGAACAGGCGAATTTTTACAGTCGTCGACTTTCAATTATTATTCTCAATCGAAAATGAAAATAAAATACAATAACTCCAGGAGAGATTTTATTAAAAATTCTTCATTGGCTGCGGCCGGTTTTTTTATTGTACCAAGGCATGTGCTGGGGCGTGGATTCATTGCTCCCAGTGATAAATTAAATATTGCCGGAGTAGGGGTGGGCGGCAGGGCCGAAACAAATCTTCCCAAGGCCTACAATAACGGTTCCGATAATATTACGGCATTATGTGATGTAGATGACCGGCGATCTGTGAATGCAAGAACAAAATGGCCAAAGTCGCCTTATTATAAGGATTATCGAATCATGCTGGATAAAGAAGGAAAGAACATTGATGCTGTCATGATAACAACTCCGGATCATATGCATGCGCCGATCGCCATGGCTGCCATGGAACTGGGAAAACATGTATATGTTGAAAAACCCCTTACACATGATATCTATGAAGCAAGGATGCTTACAGCGGCGGCAAAAAAATATAAGGTAGTAACCCAGATGGGGAATCAGGGTGCTTCCGGCGACGATATCCGCCTTATAGAAACCTGGTTGCAGGACGGATTATTGGGAGACGTTCATACGGTGCATGTATGGACCAATCGCCCCACATGGCCACAGGGCATAGTTACACCGACCGGACAATTTGAAGTTCCCGGCGAACTGGATTGGAATCTCTGGCTGGGTACTGCGCCGCAACGGGATTATAATCCTGCATTTCTTCCCGCGATCTGGCGGGGATGGGTGGATTATGGTTCCGGCTCACTTGGTGATATGGGTTGCCATTTTATCGATTCACCCTATCTGGCCTTGAAGCTGGGTTATCCTATTTCTGCTGAAACCAGCATTGGATCTGTATATAGCGGATATTTTAAAGAAGTCATCAACACCGAAGGATTTCCCCCTTCCGCAAAAACTTACATTCAATTTCCGCAACGTGGTTCAATGGTACCGGTTAAAATGATCTGGTATGATGGCGGTATATTGCCGGAGAGACCTGCTGAACTTCTACCTGATGAAGAGATGAGTAAGGTAGATGGAGGAATGATTTTCGAGGGAACCAAAGGAAAATTAATGGCCGGAAAATTTGGTGCGAATGCAACCCTGCTTCCTACGAGCCTGATGAAGGACAGGGTCATGGCAAAATCAAAATTTCCTTTAGTAGAAGGAAGTACTGAGGGTCATCAGCAGCAATGGGTAAAGGCCTGTAAAATGGGTTATGGAGCGTATACCAGTTCTGATTTTGCCATTGCCGGCCCATTGACGGAAATCGTTTTGATGGGAAACCTGGCAGTTCGTAGTTATCAATACAGCGAAAATGACAGCCTGGGAAATAAGATATTCCCGGGACGTAAAAAATTACTCTGGGACGGAGAAAAAATGGAAGTAACTAATTTTGCTCCGGCAAACCAGTTCGTGAAACGTCAATATAGAACATACTAAGCGTAACGCACAAAGCGTAACGCCTAACGCAAGGGTTATTTAGTTTTATTACCTTCCAAACATTTTATTGCAAAACGTATGAAAACAGGAGAAAATAAATCGAGAAGAGATTTCTTAAAAACAGGTTCACTTGCAGCAGCTGGTTTTTTTATTGTGCCAAGACATGTTATGGGCCGTGGTTTCATTGCTCCAAGCGATAAACTTCGGATTGCCGCTATCGGAGCCGGAGGAAAGGGAGAGAGTGACTTGTTAGAATTTTCTAAAAGTCCGAATGCCGATATTGTTTTTCTGTGTGATGTAGATGACAGGCAGATAAAAAAATCCGTTGGTCGTTTTCCAAATGCAAAAAGATATTATGACTGGCGCGAGATGCTTGAAAAAGAAAATAAATCAATCGATGCGGTTTCCGTTTCTATACCAGACAACGGTCATGCCGTAGCTGCACTCGCCGCCATGCAATTGGACAAACATGTGTATGTTCAAAAACCTTTGACGCATGATATTTACGAGGCGAGAATGTTAACAGAGGCGGCTAAAAGATATAAAGTAGTTACCCAGATGGGCAATCAGGGTTCATCCGGAGACGGTGTACGCACTATGCAGGAGTGGTATCATGCGGGCATTATCGGGGATGCAACAGAAATACAGGTATGGACAAACCGTCCTATCTGGCCGCAGGGAATGGGCACGCCCAACAGCACTGATCCTGTGCCACCGGAATTAAAATGGGATCTCTGGCTCGGGCCTGCTCAGGAACAAACCTATCATAAAGAGTATGTTCCTTTCAGTTGGCGTGGATTCTGGGCTTTCGGAACCGGGGCGCTGGGTGATATGGGTTGCCATTTAATAGATCCGGCATTCAAAACGGTGGGCCTTGGTTATCCCAATTCTGTTGAATGCAGTCAGGTTTCCATATATGAAAAGGCCTGGACACCTGAGTATTTTCCGGAAAGTTGTCCGGCTGCATCTTCAGTCATCTTGAATTTCCCCGGCAAGAATGGAAAACCGGATGTTAAAATGCACTGGATGGATGGTGGCATTATTCCGCAAAGGCCTGAAGAACTGGGCGCTGATGAACAATTTGGTGATAATGGTGGCGGCGGTGTTTTGATTATAGGAACAAAAGGAAAAATCATGTGTGGAACCTATGGCAGTGATCCGAAACTTTTACCAACTACTAAAACAAAAGAAGTAAATGTTCCGCAAACAATTGCCCGTGTGCCGGAAGGTCATTATGTTCAATGGATCAACGCCTGTGTCGCAGGTTATGGGCGAAAAGAAGTCAGTTCTCCATTTGAATATGCAGGTCCGCTAACTGAGACAATCTTAATGGGTAACCTTGCACTCCGGACCTGGAATATACGTGTTGCGAAAGCTACAACGGGAAATTCAGGAAGGCCTCAATTTTCTTATCCCGGAAGAAAAAAGTTGATCTGGGATGCGGTTAATATGAAGATCAGCAATTTTGATGAAGCCAATCAGTTTGTAAAAAGAGAATACAGGAAAGGATGGTAAACAATTGTCAATTTTTAATTGTGAATTGTTAATTCATTGGCGTCAGGCTTTCAGCGTTAAGCCATCACAATCGTATTTTTAGAAAATGAACTGATGATGTCCATCATTAATTCATTTCTAATTGTACCTACTTCAGACATGTCAGGCACCCAGAATTTAACTTCAAAGTTGACAGCATTATTTGCGAATGTATCAACCGTTACGGCAGGTTTTGGATCACGCATAATTTTCTGATTTTTATTTAATTCTTCTAAAACCAGATCCCGGGCTTTTCGGAAATCTGATTGGTAGGGAACACTGAATGAAATTTTAACACGTTTGTTCCGGTTATGCATGGTCCAGTTGATCAACTGCTGGGATAAAAGGTCGCCATTGGGCACAATGATATTGGCTCCCTCGCCATTACTGATCTGGCTTGATCTTACACCTATTTCCTGCACTGTTCCCGTTTTTCCCGAAATCTCAATGGTATCTCCTATCTGTATGGGTCGTTCAAAAGCAATGATAATTCCGGACACCAGATTGTTAACCAGATTTTGAAGTCCAAACCCAATGCCCACTCCGAGTGCGCCTATTAGAATGGATATTTTGTCAAGCGGAATACCTGCAGCTGCGACCGCAATGAGAAATCCGGCTGTCCAGATACTGATCCGTACAATCAGTGCGATAGAACCTAGTTTTGTCTTTTTTTGAGGTCCGGGGTTATGACTTTCATCGAAAAAGAAATTGACGAATTGAGATAACACAGAAGAAATCCATATAATGAGTATGAAAAGTAGTCCGCTTGCATAAGAGAAATTAATACTGCCGATTGTTCTTGGTTTGTTGATGAAATATATGACCATTCCGCTGAAACGGTCATACAAGGTCAGATTTTTTAAAATTGCAAGTATCCAAACAAAAATGGCGACTATCCACAGCACACCGCGTAGTTTATTTTTCAGGTCTACGAAATTCAGGAAGGCAAAAAACCGGTTATGAAAAACTTCAGATTGGGTATAGACTGCATCTACCAGTATCGAACAGCAAATTTTCAAAGTAACAGCCAGCACCAGACTGTCGATAGCACTGAAAGCAAAAAGTTTTGAGAGTGTAACTCTTCCGGTCAGGTTACACACAATTGAAACAATTATTTGACTCAGTGTAATAAAAAGCACCCATTTACGTGCTTTGGAATCTTCAAGGTTTTTAAAAATAATTGTTCTCTTCATTAACATCCAAATGCATAAACCCAGCAAGAAAAGCCCTCCGAGCATGAGTCCCCATCTTTCCCCATAAGCGGAATCCACCAACAGGTCATCGATTGCAAACACGAGCCATAATACTGCTACACAATACAAAATAATTTTTCCCGCTCTTGTAAGATAGAAGGAAAGTAAAATGGACAACAGGATTAACCGAATGAATTCATTCAAATGAACATAGGCTGCCGGCGCGCTTACATATACTAAAGATCCATAAGTAAACAAAAGCAGTAAACTGGAAAGTATTGCGGATTTTTTCAGGAAAGTGAGATTTCTCAGGATCGATTCATTGTCCGGTTTCTTTCGAACGACATGACGTGTAACCAGGAACCAGATCAGAAGTAAAATCCAAATAATAATGTTAATAGTCCTGGTATCCCAGGTGGTCGCCATAAATATTTTGATCACCCGCAATGACCGGCCTAGACTGTCCTTTATGACATCCCAAATTGTTACATCATAGTCAGTAGAACAAAATGCTAAAAATGGCGACTCTTCCTGCTTCCACATGGCCTGACCAATAGCCTGTTGCCGCTCAATGATGGTGGTTTGAAGATCTTTAAGCAATAAAAAATTTATTGAAACACGGTTGCGGAGAGTATTTACTTTTATTGCCGCAGTATGATACACTGAATCCAGTGACAGGGACCGCTCGTATACAGAGCTCATTTCACCATGCAGAATCTGATTTAACGAATCATTTAATAAACTGCTGTCATGTTTAACTGTACGGATTCGCTGATGTATTCCGTTTAGCTGATCAATATAAAAATCGAGTGATTTTTGCCAATCAGTTATTGTCTCGCGCGATTCGCTCAGCAAAACGGAGGCGGTGTTCAGGTTCCGGAGGTTGAGTGGATTATCATTTCGTTCGAGTTTATTATGAAAATAATTCAATGCCCGTTCCATTTTTGAAATTCCCTGGAACATGCCTGTAGTATCCAGTCTTCTTTCAAAGAAATTTTCCGCACGGTTCAGGCTGAATGAATAGGTCTCAACCTTATTCACCATATTTGGAACGGTAGTATCCTTGATTTCTTTTTCGTTCAGTATAGAATCAGAAATACGGCTATTTAATTCGAGAATTGCGGAGTCAACTTTTGGCCGGTGTTTGACACGCTTTTTAACCTGGGCATTTGCCAGGCAGAAACAAAAAGAAAAAAAGAGGCAGGCAAAAATGGCTTTTAGCCGGTATGTAACGGGCATAAGAGCTAAAATTTTAGCCAATTTACGCTAATTGCGGATGAAGGTCACAGCTAAATAACAGAATTACAGACGGCTATTCACTTAGCATTCGGGAGAGCATGAGCAATTCGGTTTTTTTATACAGGTTTGACTCATTGTCGAAACACTTACTGAACTCTTCCAGCAGAGATTGCATGATCCGGATATGGTTCGAGGGTTTGAAATGAATATCCGAAGGAGTGATGGCAATGCGGTTGAAATAGTTCATCACATCTTTTTGGGTAAATACCTGGCCGCTCATAGGATCAATAAAAAATTCAATGCGGTCGATGGCAGCCTTGTTATTGTCTTCATCGGCGAGTTCGGGTTTGATATAAGCCAATACAAACTGCCTGGGAATATTGATAGCTTTTACCGGTATATCCAGCAATTCACTCAACAGCAAATAAACAATACCGTTAATAATAGTATTTCCTCTTTTGGTTTCAATTACTTTATGAATGAGGAATTCATCCGGATGCTGGTATCCGACTTCGGTGCCCTTTAAATTATAATAGCCGTAAATAATGCTGGTAAGCACATTTACCTGCTCTAACGGTGTCAGATAACTGTTTAATTCCAGCCAGATATTCCTGCGGAGCTTTTCAATTTCTTCAAGTACCGGGCTGGTTGCCAGATCCGGGTATTGGAACTTGGATACCAACAGGCTGGCTGTGAGTAAATCGTGATAACTGCTGGTTTTCCATCTTTGAAAATCCTCCGTCAGGTCGCGGTAGTGTAACCGGTGAATGAGCATTTCAATTCTTTCCTGAATAGTATCCTGCAAGGTATTTTCCCAGAGATATTCCAGATTGGGGATGATACCTCTACCGTAACTGATGATTCGGTTGCTGACCGTAGTAAAAACTTCTTCATCCGGATCATCAATCAGATGAAGCAATGCTTTAATTTCCTTTGATTCCTGCATGGGGTGGATGATTTTTCTTCAGACGATATACAGTCAGGGTTAACGGGATGAATATCGCAGAAGTTAAAAAAAATGCAATGACAATCTTATCCACAAACCCTTTCCGGATGTTTATTTCCAGAAAGAATGCGTCTGCCCTGATTGGATAACGCAGGATTTTTAAAAATCTTATGAGGATTTCTTTTTCTTGGGAACTCTTTTGGGAGGATTGGCCTTCACATCTTCAATGATGGCCTTGATTTCAGGCAATTCAAGTGTTTCCACCATATCCTGCTTTTCTTTGGGGATTTTATAATTGCGAAGTCCCTGTTTGATATAGGGTCCATAAGGTCCGCGAAGCAACTGAATTTTCTCCTTCTCAAAAACTTTAATCGTCCTTTGTTCCTTGGCAGCCCTTTTTTCCACCACGATGGGAATGGCTTCTTCAAAACTGATCGTATATGGATCAAATTCTTTTCCGAGTGAATAGAACTTCTTGTCGTGGGCAATATACGGACCAAATCTTCCGATACTCACAGTTACATCTGTGCCTTCAAAGGAACCCAGATTGCGTGGAAGCTTAAATAATTCAAGTGCATCTTCAAGATTGATGGTCTCAATGCTTTGCGTATTTTTTAATTTGGCAAACCGTGGTTTTTCTTCATCATTTTGTTCACCAATCTGAGCCATCGGTCCGTAACGGCCCATACGCACAATAAGTTTTTTGCCGGATACCGGATCCACTCCCAGTTCTCTTTCTCCACTGATACGCTCTGCGGTTTCAATGGTATTTTCGACATCTTTCTTGAATGGAATATAAAAATCATCAATCATGTTGTTCCACTCGATTTTACCACTGGCAACCTCGTCAAACTCTGCTTCAATCCGGGCAGTGAAATTATAATCCATGATATCATCAAAATACAGTTTGAGAAAATCGGTCACTACAAGTCCGAGATCGGTTGGAAATAGTTTTGATTTTTCCGCGCCAGTTGTTTCCTGATCAGAAATTTTACTGATTTTATTTTCTTTCAATTTCAGTACCCTGAAATTTCGTAACACACCTTCCTTGTCGCGTTTTTCAACGTATCCTCTTTTGAGAATAGTGGAAATAGTAGGCGCATAGGTGGAAGGCCTTCCGATACCCAGTTCCTCCAGTTTTTTAACCAGCGATGCTTCAGTATATCGGGGCAGGGGACGGCTGAAACGCTCTGTGGCGAGCATTTCCAGAAAGGGAAGTTTTTGATTTACCGATAAAGGCGGCAACATACCCTCCTGATTTTCTTCATCCGAAATTTCATCATCGTCCCGATCCTCCCTGTATACCTTTAAAAATCCGTCAAATTTCAAGACCTCGCCATTTGCCCTTAATTCTTCCTTATTGGTAGATATCTGAATAATGGCAGTTGTTTTTTCAAGATCTGCATCTGCCATTTGAGAAGCCATGGTTCTTTTCCAGATTAATTCATATAAACGACGGAGATCGGAATCTTCGACCGTGTCATTTTCCATGTAAGTTGGGCGGATAGCTTCATGCGCTTCCTGCGCATTTTCATTTTTATTTTTAAAAGCACGTTTCTGGTAATACTTTTTTCCGTACTTACTGTTGATTTCATTTTTGAGACTGTCCATGGCTGTGTCGCTCAGGCTCACACTATCGGTTCGCATATATGTGATCTTACCGCTTTCATATAGTTTTTGAGCCAGCAACATCGTACGGCTTACACCATATCCAAGTTTTCGGGAGGCTTCCTGCTGTAAAGTGGAAGTTGTAAATGGTGCCGCAGGTGATTTCTTGCCCGGCTTGATCTGTATATCAGCAACTGTATAGTCTGCATGGAGGCAACTTTGTAAAAAAACTTCTGCACTTATTTCATCTGAGTATTTTTTGCCTTCAGCAGAAAAAACAACATTTTTTCCGGTTATGTCTTTTGCTGAAAATGAAGCTTCAATCCGGAATGTACTCTGGGGATTAAAAGCGTTGATTTCTCTTTCCCTTTCTGCAATAATCCGTACGGCGACGCTTTGTACCCTGCCGGCGCTGAGATTATTTTTCATGCTCATTTTCCGCCAGAGTACGGGGCTCAGTTCAAATCCTACGATCCGATCCAGTATACGTCTGGCTTGTTGTGCATTTACCAGGTTCATATCAACCGTTCTGGGGTTCCGAACGGCAGATTCAATAGCAGGTTTGGTTATTTCATGAAAAACGATGCGTTTGGTTGTTTTGGGGTCCAGGCCCAGAACTTCACAAAGATGCCAGCTGATGGCTTCTCCCTCGCGATCCTCATCCGTGGCCAGCCATACTTCGCCCGATTTCTTGGCAATACTTTTTAATTCCTTGACAACCTTTTCTTTATCTTCCGGTACAATATATCTCGGCTTATATTTATTATTCAGATCAATCCCCATGTCAGCCCTTTCAAGGTCACGGATATGACCATAGCAGCTTTTTACCTCAAAATCCTCCCCCAGAATTCTTTCAATTGTCTTGGCTTTTGCCGGGGACTCCACGATCAATAAATTTTTCGCCATGCTATTTTGAATGATTTAAACGACCCTAAGGCGTGCAATTTTACAGTATAACATTGAAAGTAAAAAATGACCTCTGTTGGAACAGAGGTCCAGATAGCTACTTAACTTATTGAGTAAGAGGAGTATCAGTGCCGTTTTGGAGATTATCAGGATCCTCCTGCTTTGGTTTTCGTTTAAAAAGGGATACATCCACTTTTCCAAACCGATAGTTAAACTGCAGACGGAAAAACTGAGGATCCCTGTATCGCAGGGTATGTTGGGTGGAATATTGAGAATTGATGAACACATCCGAACGACGGGTAGCGAAGATATCATTCATACTGAAAGTGAGGCTGGCTGCCTTGTTTTTCAGGAATTCATATTTCAACGAAGCGTCAGCCCCTCCTGTCGGCAGGGAATAACCCTGTGCATTCCCGCTGACTGTGCCACCCCTGCCTCCGCCACCGGTTCCGGCGGTACCGCCAGGAGGAAGAACAGTCTTAGAGGTATAGTCCCCAGTTATTTGCAGAGTAAAATTCTTTGGCATTTTAAAAGTCATATTTATTTTGGCAAACCAGCTAAGACTGGCCGGCGCCGTTTGAATTGAATCCGCCGCGTTGATTTTAGATGTATAGAAATTCAGATTGGTGGTAAGATCCCACCAACTGGTCAGACTATTTCGTCCGATAAGTTCCAATCCGCCGATATAACTGGAATTAGCATTAATAAATGTATTGATCAACACAGTCGAATCTGTCAGCGGATTCACTTCTTTGGTCTGATAACGGGTAATCAGGTCGGTAGTATATTTATAATATACGGAGCTCAGGAAGGTATTTTTCTGATAGTTTAATTGGTAGGACATTTCAAACGAATTCGTAAACTGGGGTTTCAGATTTGGGTTACCCCGGCTCAGGTTCAGTGAATCTGAATAGTCGGTATATGGTGAGAGCTGGAGAAAGCTGGGCCTGTCGATTCTGCGCGTATAATTCAACTGAAGGCTCTGATCATCGTTCAATTTCTGTGTCAGAAATACGCTCGGGAAGAGACTGACTGGATAATTATTGCTGAATGAGCCTATGGTATCCTTTAAACTACCCTGATTATTCGGATCTTTTTCAGCAAAGCTGTTCGTGCCACGATAGCTTGAATTTTCGGCACGCAAACCAAGTTGGAAACCAAATTTTCCTACCGAATTTGTATACTGGATATATCCTGCCAAAACCTGGTCATGGTAATTATAGTTGGATGAAAGCAGAGGCTGGTAGACCAGATTCCCTATGCTATCTACCGTGTAGAAGTTATTCAGGTTCCCAATATTTCGCACGGCGATCCGGCCTCCTGCTTCTAATTTTGATTTTTCTGTAAATGGATTGGTGAAATCCGTTTGCGCAGTAATGAATTCATTTTTTGCGGAAGAGTTAGTTTGTTGCTTATAAATACTCGACAGGGGTCCATCCGGATTTTCAAATAAATAAGAATTTGTTTGATTGATACTGTTGGTTTCTCCGTTTGTATAGTTGGCATCGGCGGTCCAGTCTTCTCCTGATCTGGGGAAATTATGCTTAAAACTGAGCATGCCCGATTTATTTTTAAACTCTGTGGAATTATTGGAATAACGCTGCGTGAATGAGCTGTTAGAATAGCCATTGTCATATAAGGTATCCTGTGTGATGTTGCTGTTTGTATATGGTTTGGATGTTCCGTGAACAAGTGTCCCTGAAATCGTAAATGTATTTCTGTTGTCCAGAAAATAATCAAAACCCAGCCTCCCAAACACAAAATGACTGCTGTTTACATTGCTATCTACCTGATGCAGCTGATACTCCGGATTTGAAATAAATGTCAGGCGGTCAGTTGTGCCTGGTGAAATAGTTTTACGGTGATTGATATTGGCACTTCCGAAAAAATTAAATTTTCCTTCCTTTATATTCAGATTTCCGCCAAAATTATATCCGCCCCGTTTGTCGATCCCTGCACGCAAGGCACCGTTATAACCCGCCTTGCGGTTTTTTTTCATGACAATATTCAATATGCCGGAGACTCCACCGGATGCATCGAACTTTGCTCCGGGATTTGTAATGATTTCCACACTCTCGATTTCATCCGCCGGAATTTGATCCAGGGTAAGTGTAGTCGGCCGGCCGTCCACAAAAATCGTAGGCGGCGCATTTCGTAATGTTACATTTCCATCGATATCAACTGCAAGTGAAGGAATATTTTTCATGATATCCACGGCAGTTCCACCCGAAGCCGAAAGGTCTTTCTCCACATTATACACTTTGCGGTCTATGCCCAGTTGAATCAGTGGCTTGTCAGCTGTAACGGTTACCTGCTGAAGACTTGTAGGATCGATTTCCATTTTGATATTTCCCAAATCTTTATCAACTGCTCCCAATCGTTGCTCCGGGTCTGTACTTTGAGCATCTGTAAGACTAAAAGCAATGTGTTGATTTACCGGCTTATAACCGATGGCAGTTAATTTTAATTGATAACTTCCAAGAATGGGAAGATTTTCGAAACTGAAATCTCCGTTGGATGGGGTAATTGCTCCACGAATTACAGAATCACGGCGACTATGTGCGGCGGAATCAAATAATGTCATAACCAACTGAACGGATGTGCCGTCCAATCCCTTATTGGTTTTTGCATCCACAATTCGTCCATAAAAATGGCCGATGGCCGGAGATTGCCTTCCGCTGCCATTGCGCCTGCTACTGGAAAAACCTGCCGATCCCGCAGCGGCGAGCGTCGTCCTGGATTTGTGGCGAACCGAATCTCCAGCATGAATATGTGTTGAATCAGCCAATGAAATACCAGGTTTTTGCCGGGATGAGTCCGGTGCGGTAAGGGGTACTGAATCTTTTAACCGATCATGTGAGATAGTGTCCTGTAAATTTCGCGTAATTGTGGATACCAGCGTATCCATTGGTATTGCTGGTAACGGTTTTCGGGTTGAATCCTGTGAAAACGCTGCGGCAGAAATCAGGAATAAGAGACATCCCGACGAATAACAACGCAGCAAAATTTTCATTATTGGTTCTATTGGAAATTTTAAAGTTCAAGGAACGTGCCTGAACCCCTTGCTAAAAGCTTGTTAACAGCAGAATTAGTAAAAACAAGGGAAGTCCTCCGAAAAGGAAAAAAATGGGTGGATGACGGGGTTCGAACCCGCGACCCCTAGAACCACAATCTAGTGCTCTAACCAGCTGAGCTACAACCACCATTCGGGACGGCAAATTTAAGGAAAATTGGGAGATTCGGGAATTTGAAAATTTTGGAGGGAAGTTTATATAAACACTGGTTTTTAATCGCGAAATAACAGGAAAATTATCAATGGATATTAACATACGACACCAGTCGTACATAATATTTGCCGTTAACGTAAGGGCTGGTTAATATTAGTCTCCCCAACAACAATACAGAAGCATTAATCGTTATTTTTGAACAATGTCTAAATTGTTCTCCCATATGTTGAATAAAAGGAATTTACCCATCGTCCTGTTCATCTCTGTTATTGGAATCGCGATAGCCCTGAAAACTTTTGCTTTTGCACCCAATCCCCCGTCCAAGTACGAGAGAATATTAAAAAATGTGAGCGAATTACTGGAAGAAATCCACTACAGTCCTAAAAATATAGATGACCAGTTTTCCAAAGAGGTTTTTAAGAAGTTCCTGGGCGAAGTAGACGTGGAGAAGAAAATTTTCCTGAAATCAGATATCCTGGAGCTGTCCAGGTACCAAAATCAGCTCGACGATGAAATCCTGGGAAAAGTTCCTGTGCAATTTGTACCTGCTGTGGTAGCGGCTTATAAGAAAAGATTACAGGAAACCCAGAACATTACGCATGAAATTCTTTCTCAGCCATTTGATTTTAATAAGCAGGAAACCGTAAACCTTGATTATGAAAAACTGGATTATCCTGCCAGTGCCGCAGCTCAACGGGAAGAAATAAGAAAAAAATTAAAATACCTGACCCTGGAAAAATACGTTGATTTGCTGGATCAGCAGGAAGCTGCAAAAAGTAAAGCCGGCTATGTCACAAAGACCAACGAACAACTGGAAAAGGAGGCCCGGGATAAAACTTTAAAAATTTCTGACCGCTTTTACGATCATCTTAAGATCAAAGCGGACGATGATGATTTTTTCAATGTATTTGTTGAGACGATCGTGCAATGCATGGATCCTCATACGGATTATTTTCCGCCTGTTGAAAAAAGATCTTTTGACGAAGATATGAGTGGCCGTTTTTATGGTATCGGTGCGGCCTTGCGCGATGAAGATGGCACCATTAAAATAGTCACTCTCGTAACCGGAAGTCCGGCATGGAAGTCCGGTCAGGTGAACGTTGGAGACGTTATTCTTAAAGTTGGTCAGGGCAATCAGGAACCTGTGGATCTCACAAGTTATATGGTGGAGGATGCTGTTAAAATAATCCGCGGTAATAAAGGGACTGAGGTGAAATTAACGCTTAAAAAAGCCGACGGGTCAGTTAAAGTAGTTACACTTGTCCGGGATGAAATAGTGCAGGATGAAAAATTTGCAAAGAGTGTTATCGTTCAAAGTGACAAAGGTAAAATCGGGTATATTTTTCTTCCGGAATTTTATGCTGATTTCGATAATCCAAAAGGAAATCGTTGCTCCACGGATGTAGCCAGGGAAATTATTAAGTTGAAAGAAGCTAAAGTAGATGGCATTGTACTTGACCTGCGTAATAATGGAGGAGGTTCCTTATATGACGTAGTCAAAATGGTGGGACTCTTTATAGATCAGGGTCCTGTTGTCCAGGTGCGTGACCGTGATGGTAAACCGCAGGTTTTGGATGATAAGGACAGGGCGGTATTATATGATGGACCCCTGGCCGTGATGGTAAATGAATTTAGTGCATCGGCTTCTGAGATTTTTGCAGCTGCCATTCAGGATTATCACAGAGGTGTGATCATTGGCAGCACAAGTACTTATGGTAAAGGGACAGTTCAGCGCAATATTCCACTGGATAAAAATATGGGTTTTAATGATGGGGCAGGACAGCTGGGCACTGTAAAACTAACGTTGCAAAAATTTTATCGCATAAACGGGGGTTCAACCCAGCTGCGTGG
>Ga0206913_1030_pt1 | contig 37685 bp, 32 predicted proteins | sample Alteio_BWOrgHeat_72_FD_152942 | JGI IMG/M metagenome (GOLD analysis project Ga0206913, IMG submission 152942) | Enriched cells from forest soil in Barre Woods Harvard Forest LTER site, Petersham, Massachusetts, United States -... | ecosystem: Environmental > Terrestrial > Soil > Temperate forest >... | reverse complement strand
AATATTGACAGCCTGCATCTGTATGAACAGGAGAATTATAAGGCGGCGAAATTAGACGTTTGGGGTATCAGTGATAAAAATCTGTTCCTTGAGGCCAACCAGGTACTGAAAAAACAACAGAATCCGTTCTTTGCGGTCATTCAAACGGCAGATAATCACAGACCCTATACGATCCCTGCTGAAGACCTGGGAGAATTTCATAAACTGCAGATTCCGGCTGATTCATTAAAAGCGTATGGATTTGAATCCAATGACGAAATGAATGCTTTCCGGTATACTGATTTCTGTTACCAGAAGTTCATGGAGGCCACCGGAAAAGAGAAATATTTCTCAAATACCATTTTTGTTTTTGTGGGTGATCACGGTATTGCGGGGGATGCGGGAAATATGTTTCCACGGGCATGGACAAACGAAAGACTGGATAATATGCACGTGCCAATGCTTTTCTATTCACCTTCTCTGATACAGCCCAAACGGATACATGAATTTGTTTCGCAGGTGGATTTGTTGCCCACAGCCGCCGGACTTGCAGGAATCAGTTATCGCAATACGACACTGGGGCGCGACCTCCTGGATTCGAATGTAAGCCCGGCAAAGGCATTTTCATTCTTATATGATCCTGATCAGGGATACATCGACTTACTGATGGGGTCTTTTCTTTACCGCTCCAATTTGAATACGGGAAAGGAAGATATATATTCAGTTATAGGAAATGATCCGGTGAACGCAGCAAATCTGCCAGACAGTGTTCGAAAAATGTCCGCGCTTACAAAAGCATATTATGAAACGGCAAAATATATGCTGTTGAATAATAAAAAGAAACCATAGTCAGTTCCATGCAAATACTACCACTTTATGATTGCTTAAAGTACCTTCATCCGAAAAACAAATAATCGGATGAAAATAGCAAGGAATTTCGTGTTATATGCGACGTTGATTGTTGTTTTCGGAGGACTGATCTTTTATCTGCTGCACGCTGGAAAAACATTCGATCATTCTGTTTCTCCATTTGTCGGAACCGCTAAAAGTATACCAGATAGCGGAGGGTTTTTCTCCGGCCTTTATAAGGTGAATCTCCAGGAAGCTTTACCGCGCCTTTTATTACAAATAATAATCATCATTATTTTAACGCAATTGCTGGGGTGGCTTTTTAAAAAAATCGGACAACCGGCTGTTATAGGTGAGACCGTCGCAGGAATTATATTGGGCCCTTCGTTGCTTGGATTATTATTTCCGGATATTTTTCATTTTATCTTTCCCGTTGAATCATTGCCAAACCTGCGTTTTCTCAGCCAGATCGGGCTTATTCTGTTCATGTTCATTATTGGTATGGAACTGGACACCCGTTTGCTGCGTAAGCAGGCTTTTGAGGCGCTTATAATCAGTCACGCAAGTATTCTGATTCCGTTTACGATGGGCGTATTTTTATCCTATTATTTGTATCATACATACGGTCAAACGGATTTTATTTCCTTCGCTTTGTTTATGGGTATTGCGATGAGTATTACGGCTTTCCCTGTGTTGGCGAGAATAATACGTGACCGGAAATTAACTGACACCAAACTGGGTAACCTGGCAATCAGTTGTGCGGCTTCTGACGACGTGACTGCCTGGTGTATCCTGGCCATACTGATTGCCCTGATCCGTTCGGGATCGGGAATGAACGGATTTTTTGTAGTGACCATGGTACTATTGTATGTATTCATCATGCTGGTTCCGGTGAAAAAAATGCTGAATAAGATTCAGGCCGCATATGAAAAAGGGAAAATTGCCTATAATGGGCTGATGGCAATCATGTATTCATTGATGTTGTTATCATCCTGGTGTACGGAAGTGATTGGCATACATGCTTTGTTCGGCGCTTTCCTGGCGGGTATCGTTATTCCCAAAAAAGACGGTCTGCAAAAAAAAATAATTGACCGGATCAGTGATGTCAGCATGGTAATGCTGCTTCCATTGTTTTTTGTTTACACTGGTTTAAGAACCAACGCAGGTATTCTGAACAACTCCGGTTTGTGGATCAGTTTCCTGTTAATCCTGGTGTGCGCCGTTGCCGGAAAATTCGGTGGCAGTACGCTTATTGCGAAGGTATTGGGTCAGAACTGGAATGATAGTTTATCGATTGGTGCACTCATGAATACCAGGGGGCTCATGGAATTAATCGTTTTGAATATTGGATATGATATGCATATCATCAGTGCAGATATTTTTTCGATGATGGTTCTGATGGCATTGTTGACAACAATGATGACGAATCCAGTACTGAACTGGATTGAAAGAAGAAAAATCAAATCGCAAATTCGGGTACCAGGCTGAGTTGAAATTTCATGAAGACATCTGAACCGGAGAATATTCTGCCATTCGTAATAGTGGAATGAGATGAGAGATGATATTTTATTTCGAGATGAATCAGAGGATTTATTCGCGGATCGATCATCCGAAGGAATTTTATCAGGGGACCGCCTGATATGCGAAATGAACTTTTCAGGTAAACGCCCATGACCTCGGCTACCATCTCCATCATGCAAACTCCCGGCAGTACAGGCTGTCCCGGAAAATGTCCACTGAAAATGGCATGATCCGCCACGAGTTCTATCGTTGCCTGTATTTGATTATCAGATTCCGACAGCGATTGAATTCTATACAGGTTATTGAGAAGCAAGCGGTACTAATTTTTTTAAATAAATCGAAAATTTAAAATTGAGATGCCGGATGGAAATACTGTCTGGTGATTTACCGGGAAAGTTATCATAGAATAAGGCCTCCATGATAGGTTTTTTATCAGAAGAACGTTGCATCTTGATCAGGCGACTGCATTGTTCATCTGTAATATAATAATTTACGCCTTTTACCTGGGGATAAGCATGATATACGATTGAGCTGTCCGTAAGGTTGTAAGTTTTATTTCTGTCCATATTCCTGAACATGACGAGTTCAAAATCCTTTCTCAGCGTTTTAATCAGGGCAGGTTTGTTCATTTGGGGAACGATTTGATATACTGCAAATCCGTCATCCTGTGAGAATCCAAAATCAAAAAAACTAAATCCCATTTCATTTGTGAATACAATTCTTGTGCTGCTGTCCGGCATATATTTAATCAATAACAATCCGCTGATATGTTTCCCGACTACATCCACAGAGATTTTATATTCTTCAAGCAGGAAAGCCGGTTTAAATTTCTCAATACAATTTTCTTCCGGTGGAGTTCTTTTCAGGTGTCGGTATTGATTACAGGAAATATTCAAAATGAACAAACTAAGGAATATTAAAAACCGAGTCGGGAATTGGCGCATTTAATACTTTATTCTGAAATCGGATAATGGTTTTATCTCCGGAAACTTCAATCATTTCGACAACTATCGCTGTAAAGTCTTTCTTATCAATTACAATATTAATATTTTTATACAGCTCCTTCAGGTTTTTTGCCACTGGCTGGAATTCAATCAGGAAAGACCCGGCGTTTTCAAATATCCGGGCTTGAAAGTCGGGATTGTTCAACATATTTCCGGAAACGCAATCAATCAGGATCCGGTTGACCTGCTGAAATATCTTACTTGAATTGGCGGAGAATTGATTTTCTTTCTGTCCATCTTTTACGAATATTTTTCCGCTACTTAGTATCATAAGGTATGGATAAGGCTGAATGTATTCCATCCGTAATTTATCTTTTTTCCTGTACCAGAATTTTCCGGTGGAATTCATTTTTTCTGAGAGCATCGTCAGGGTTTTCTCCTGACTAAAACCGGATTGAATAGATTCAGTGGAAGCCGTTGCTTCTGCAAATGATTTTCTAAATGTTTCCGGATGATTTGAAAGTGCATAGCCCGTGTATTGGGCTATACCGGGCAAGTTGAAAAGGATGAAAATGACAAGGGCGATTGTTTTAATCATAGGGGTTTAAATTTACCATTTTATCAAGTCTTACTATCTGATAACCCTTGTGCCGGATAACCTTTAATAGTTCAGGTAATACAGCCACCGTAGTTTCGCTGCTGTCATGCAAAAGCAGGATGGCTCCCGGTTTTAGTGCAGGAATTATTTTGTTTAGCAGACGATACTGGTTCTTTATGACGGTATCATATGATCGGATAGACCATCCGATGGAGATAAATCCACCCTTCATTACTGCTTTTTTCAAATTGGGGTTGGTTACTCCATAAGGGGGCCTGAAAAACCTGGGTGAATGACCTGTAATATCTTTCACCAACTGATTCATTTCTATCATATCAGTCAGCATTTTCCCTGAGCTAAAAAAGTCGAAAAATGGATGATGTGAAAAACTATGGTTACCAATGATATGACCATCACTCACCATTCTTTTTATCAGCTCTTCGTTTCCTGAAATTTTTTTGCCAATACAAAAAAAGGCAGCTTCTGCCTCATTTTCCTTTAAGATATCCAGTATGTGGCTGGTGGGTCCGGCCGGTCCGTCATCAAAACTAAGAGCAATCCATTTTTCATTTGTTTTTACGGAACAAATGGATTTCAGGAAAAACCCCATACGTATAAAATAACTGCCACAAAACAATACGGACACATAGATGAGCAGCAGCCAGCCATAAGAAGGAGCTCCGATTGACAAATATTTATCCGCCCAGATCCAGACAAGGATCAGAATGATGCTAAAAATATTGAAAGCGCGAATGCTCAATCGGAAGAAATTAAATAAAAGCTATGATGTAAACCGTCCTGCTGATATATAAATATATTTTTCAGAGGAAATTTTATTCCGTGCATCCAGACGGGTGCTTTTTGTTCCTTCAACAAAAGGGATGCAAACCAAAGTGCAAATCCTGAAGATGTCGGAAAATCCCCGCAGAGTGATTTGAATGCAAATTCCGGAATACCCGGAAAAGCATTTTTCAATACGCGATAGTTTTTCCCCTTTGTTTTATCATATACCGTTTCAGAGTGAAGGATCAATCCCGGTAGTTCGGCATCCATTTCATGAGTCGTAAGGAATTTGCTGATATCCTCCTGCACAATGTCTGCTTTGTAAAAAGATTGTACTGCTTTTAACACAGCCTGATAATTGTTACCTGGTTGTTTCGACAAAAGAAAAAATGCCGCCCCTTCACCTGCAATATTACCTGAATCTCTTTTATAAAGTCCAAAACGACTCAGGATCGCATGCCGGTCGTATGTGATTTCATCAATGGCTCCAACAAGAACAGGCGAGATGCCTTCTTCCAGCAGTAACCTGGATTCTGTCAACGCATTTTCGAATGAAAATGCACGATGCACAATCGTGTTATTGTAATGATGGCATTTGAGCAACAGGGCAATCTGTGCACCTACCGTATTATGGGTGGACTGAATGAACGCAGTCGGACTTAGCATTTGTTCATCGAATTCAATCATTTTGCGGAGAAAAGTGGCACTGTCTTCCAGACAACCGTAGGCGGTCGCTGTTAAAATAGCCGCTGGTATTTCCACGCCTGCATTCCGGAGACAGGTTGTTGAAGCGGCGACTCCCATTTTTACAATCCGACTCATGCGGCGGATCATTTTGCTATCAACAAACGCAGCATAATCCGGCTCCAATGCGTTGAAAAAATTATTTGATGTTTCGTTTCGTGAATTAAAAAAGGCATCCACATCCATGCTGTGCTGGGGTGATATATTTCCAGTGGAGATGATGTAATCCTTCATATTTTTTATTAAGCCGCAGAAAAAATAAGCGATGAACAATTGCCACCGAATCCAAATGAATTTGATAATACATTTTGAATGCGTTGGTTTCGCAGTAATTCAGTAACCGGCCGAAAAGAAAATTCTTTCATGGGTGTTTCCAGCCGGAGATTCGGAAAGATAATCCCATGCTGAATGGTCAGCACTGAAAATACTGCTTCCACAGCTCCACTTGCACCGAGGGTATGACCCGTATATGCTTTGGTGGAGCTCATTTTTGGAAACCCAGAATCGAATAGAATATTGATGGCTGTTCCTTCTGCAATGTCATTATTTTGAGTACCTGTTCCGTGCAGGTTGATATAGTCAATATCCTTCGCCTGAAGACCAGCTTTATCCATTGCACCTTTCATTGCGAGAAAGGAACCGGTACCTTCCGGAGAAGAAGCTGTTTGATGAAAAGCATCATTGGCATTTGCGTAACCGGTGATACAGGCCACTGGGTTTTTGTGTAATTGTTTTAATCCTTTTTCAGATGACAACAGAAGGTATGCGGCTCCCTCGCCCAAATTGAGTCCTTGTCGGTTTTCGTCAAAAGGTTTGCATAATTCTTTATCCAGTATCATTAAAGTATTGAATCCATTCAGGGTAAATTTAGTGAGTGCATCTGCACCACCAACGAGTGCGTAATCAAGCATTCCCGCACGGATCATCCGCGCGCCTGTAAATATCGAATTGGCTGATGAAGAACATGCTGTACTGACGGTACTTACAAAATGTTGAATTCCCAGAAAGTCGGCGACCAGTTCTGTCACTGAGCCGCATTCATGATGCACTACATCGGCTAGTTTACCAGCTGCCGTATTTTTCGAAAATAGTTTAAAAAAATTTTCTGTCTTATCCATACCGCCTACCGTGTTGGCGGAAATAAATCCGGTCCGAAGCGTATTTTCTTTTTCCCAACCTGCATTTATCAATGTTTCCTTTGCTGCCATACAGCTCAGTAATGCCGTACGCGGCACCCTGGCTGAAAGCCCTGTAATTGCAGCCAGTTCTGCATTGCTGAGTTTTACCTCGCCTACAGGTAAAGCACGATGCCGGGCAGAGGAAAGCCAATGCATCGTTCCAATACCGGCTCTTTTTTCACATAGTGAATCCAGATTGGTTCGCAGGTCGCTTCCGATTGCCGAAACAATACCCATGCCGGCAACAAATGAAGGAACATTCATGTGGAAACCTTTACGGCACCGCTGTTCGCGGTGATATAGTCTGCCATCGTCCGGATGGAATGAAATACCCGGGGCCCGTCTTCAGCATTTGACAGTTTGATATTATATTCCTGTTGTAACAAAACGATTAGTTCCAGTGCATCAATGGAGTCTAAACCGATTCCTTCCACAAACAAGGGCTGATCATCCCCGATATCGCCAGGTTTCAGATCTTTTAAATTCAGCCTTTCTATCACCTGCACTTTCAGTTTCTCTTTTAAATTATCCATGCTCCTGTTGATTCAATTGATTTAAATTGCCTGCGGTAAAAGTCATTGCATTTTCCGAATCAGTCGTTTCGACCAGGAAAAGTAAGGCCCGATAATCTTCTTTTAATATATCCACCCATCCACAAATACAGTTTTTGATGAGTTTATTTTCAAACAAGCCGTTTACATATTTCACTATAAAATTACCATCGAACTGCTTAAATACAAAAAATGCATTTTCACCTTTAAAATGCCATCGAATGGAGATCTCTCCAATTACAATATTGGGCAGGGTATACACGAATAAGGCCGGACTGGCACCCGTTTGGATGGTTTTGGCATATTTGAGATCCACGTCGAGACTTGAATTTGCATTGCTGAGAACCAGTCCCGTTTCTGTCTCCCCATATTTTTCGGAATGTCCGGTGCCCTTTAATAATATTTCGGTTGCCAGAAAACCCAGTTTGCAGAGTTGATCCATTTTATGAAATTTCGGATAAGAAATTTCAAAATGGGCATAGGCTGCATTTAAAAATTCATCCGAAGAACCTGGTTGTTCATAAACCAATTGCCCGTTTTTAAATATTTTATTCCGGGTAATCAAACTGTATGCGGTGATATGAAGGGCAGGTTGCAATATATGCTGATCTGTTTAACGGGAATTCGAAAGTTGATTGTCTCTGTAGGTAATCATAGAAGCGAGCCGGTGTAACCAGGTTTTGTGATTTTTTACATAAGGATTATTGAGATCCCAAACGTATCCTGCCAGTACAGAACATATCTGACTTTTAATGACCGGATCCTGATTATCCGCAAAAAAAATCGTGTCCAGCGTCCCCTCATACCAGGCCATAACATATGACCGGAATGTATCGACGCCCTGCATCATGATTTTCATATATTCGTTTTCCCAGTCAATTTTACGTCCATTTAATTTCTCAATAACCAGTTTTCCCGCAATCTGGCTTGATACAGTTGCCAGTGTTACTCCCGAGGAAAATACAGGGTCCAAAAATTCTGTTACATTGCCGGTCAATACAAACCCTTCCCCGTAAAAACGATCTGTTGTGGATGACCAGGATTCCAGCACTCTTGGCTCAAATAAAAATTCAATCCCTTTAAATCTTTCTTTCAGATATGGTTCTTGCGCGATGAGTTCGCGCAGTTGTTGTTCGGTATTACCCGGAATTTGCGCGAAAAAAGACGGATCACCAACAAAACCCAGGGAAGTAATTCCGTTGGAAAAGGGAATGATCCAAACCCACACGGCATGTTGATGAACCACAATGGTAATGCGGTTTGGTTCATCAGATAATTCCCTTCGCAAGTCCACAGTATGTGTAAACAATGCTTTGCGCGGTGGCAGATTAGAAGGCTTATCCATATTGAAAAGCCTGGGAATCACGCGGCCATATCCACTTCCGTCTATAATAAACCTGGCTTTAATCTCGGATTTTGTATTGTTTTTGTCCACGACGGTCGTGATTGAGTCGGAGCCCTGAAATTCAATTCCTGTAACAGTCGTCTCATAATCAATTTGAACGCCCATTTTCTCCACGGTATCTGCCAGCGTTTTATCAAACTCTGCACGGGGAACCTGCCAGGTCCATTGCCATCCATTAGTGAACTGATCCGCGAATTGATAATCGCAGGTTTTGCCATCTTTTACAAATTTAGCTCCGCCCTTTTCCTGGAATTTTTTTTCTTTTACTGCTTCCAGAAAACCAGCTTCTTCCAAAGCTTCCATACAACGCGGAAGAAGGCTTTCGCCAATCACAAAACGCGGGAATTTCATCTTTTCCACGATCCTGACTTTAAAACCCGCCTTGTTTACAATCGAGGCGGCCACTGTACCTGCGGGCCCGGCTCCAATTACCAAAACATCTGTTGACTGGATCGACATATGAATTATTATTTAGAAGATTTTGTTTTTTTGCATTTCAATAAAGTATGACTTAGCCCGATCTCATCTATTTTTTCTTCTACTGTGAATCCTGCTTTCTCAATACAGCGGATAAATATTTCGGAATGGTACATCTGACTATTGCCATTGGCCATTACAGTAAAATACACGGAAGTCTGCTGCAAACAAAATGCGGCGGCTTCGAATCGTTGTGTGTCCCAAAAAGCTTCCAGGATCAGTACATACTGATCCCCGCTGACCGCCTGGTAACAGCGTTTCAAAATGGAAACGATTTCTGTTTCGGAAAAACAATCCAGGAACTGGCTCATCCAGATCGCGTCAAAACCGGATGGGAAAACCGTTTTTTCATCCAGCAAATTGGCGGGATAAAAATGAATCCGGTCTTCGAGACCAGCCTGCTTCACTTTTTCCCTGGCTACTTCCAGCTGACCCGGCAAATCCATGATGGTGATCTCCAGATCCTTTTCAAACCTGGCGCTCGCAATCGCCCATTTACCTGTGTTGCCGCCAATATCCAGTATTTTTTTTATGCCGGAATTGTAAACCTTTGATAAAGCGGGTGGAAAGGCCAGGTCTGAAAAGTAATGATCGAATGCGAACCAGCTTTTCTGAACATGAGCCGGCAGAGAAGATAACCCTTCATAAATGCTATTCCAGTCTCCAAATACCTTTAATCCCTCCGGTTTCCCATTTTCAATACTTTTATCAAGGTCAAATAATCCCTTATAATTTACATCATGTATAAAATTCATGTTTACATTGGTCAGGGGATCATTGTAAATATATGTTCCTGTTTTTGTAATGGTATATTTTCCTTCATTAAATATGACCAGGCCTATTCCCAATGAAGATTCAAGTAGAATACGCAAGCCATATTCAGGTAATTGCACCTGTTGCTGAATTTCGTTTTGTGTGAGTCCGGCACTTCCTTTTTCCAATAATATGCGCAGGATTCCTGTATTTCTCATTACCCGGGCAACCTGGAATACGACTGGTCCGAAGGCAATCCACTGGGCAATTCCTTTTGCTTCGAGAGCTGTCTTGTTGTCTTTTGTAAAAAATTTCATTCTATTAAGCTAAGGCTAAGGCCCAGGACTTTTAATTATATAATAATAGTTAACAATTATCAATTAACAATTAACCATTACAATCGCTGCATTACATCCTCCAAAACCGGATGCAGTTTTTAATGTTCTACGTAAATTTGATTTGCTTATTTCCTTTACAACATTTACCGGCAATTCGGTTCCGGGTGTTGAAAATCCCAGTGTGGGGAATATGATATTTTCTTTCATGGAATGTATCGTAACAATGGATTCCAGGATACCCGCGGCACCCAGAGTATGGCCGTAATACCCCTTCAGACTATTCAATGGAATTTTTTCCATGGAAGCCAGATGAATTGCCTTTGCCTCCATCTCATCATTGTACCTGGTAGCAGTGCCATGTGCTGAAATAAAATCAATATCCTTTGCGTCTGTACCGGATTGTTCCAGTGACCGGCGGATGGCTAACCACAGTTCTTCCCCGGTGCGCGAAGGACCTGAAATATGATTGGCATCATTCGAAACAGAACCTCCGCTTAACAAAATTGCTCCCGGGTATCCGTTTGCCGATAAGATAACTGTAGCAGCCGCTTCGCCCAGACTGATTCCATCACGTGCCGCATCAAATGGTTTACAGGGATTCTGACTAACGGCCTGGAAAGACCGAAAACCTGAATAGATAAAAGAAGTGATCAGGTCGGCGCCGGTAATTACCAGCTTATCATATAAACCCGATTGTATCAATCGCATGCCCGTAATTATCGCAAGCAACCCGGATATGCAGGCATGGGAAACAACCAGCGGTTCCGAACTAAATCCAAGTTCGCGTGCAACGACAGATGCACTGGTATGTAAAGCAATTCTTTTTTCAGGGTATGATCCATTCTTTAGATTTTCTATGAGACTTATATTTCCTTTTGTTGAAGAAAGGATAAATCCGGTTCTTTTATCTGCCGGCTTTATTGCTGCCTTTTGTATGGCATCAAGTGCTGAAGCAAGAACGATTTGTTCAAAGAAAGTTTTTGATTCGTCTTCAATTTTAAATGTTGTATCAAAGAGTGACGCGTAATATGGATCGGGCGATAAATTGCCGGTATGTAACTGGATGCCGGATCTTCCCTGTTTCAGTGCTTCAATATTAGCCCTGGTATTTCTGCCCAGGGGAGAATAAATATTATCAGCTACCACATATACATTTCTCATCGGACGGATTTAGGATGAAAGATGTTTTCTTTTCCATTCTTCAAAAAAAGGAGGATTGAGTAACTGGAGGTTGGATTGTTCCTTATCCAGAAATACCTGCACGGATTTCCCTGTGGCAACCAAATCCATCGTTTTTTTATTGAAAAGACGATAGTTAAACTGAATCTTTGCTGCCTCACATGGGATATAACTTGTTTCGACAATCACCGAATCTCCGTATCGCAGAGATTTTTTAAATGAGCAATCCACATTTACTACCGGGATCACAAATCCATGTTTGAAAAAATCCAGATAACCAATCCCGTACCGGTTACCAAAATCCTCACGGCCGTCTTCGAAATATCGGATATAATGGCCATGCCAAACAATGCCCAGCGGATCTGCTTCATTAAAGCGCACCAATACTTCCGTAGTAGAGACTAATTTATTTATCATGCATTTTATGCGTGAGGCTTAAAGCACTGGCTAAAAGCCTGGGGCTATTTATTTGGCCGCTGCCTGCCATTGTCTATAGTTTTTGCTTTCAACATTGCCGATCGTGAAAACAGTAGTTTATTTTTCATTTTTAATTGGTTACAAAAATTTTCATTTCACAGGAGGTCATGACCTTTTCCCTGTATTTTACAATCCCGGATACCAAAGAAACCTGAAGGATATTCGTGATCAGGTTTATCTCCATCGTGATTTCAGCATTCGAAGGTGGCCAGTCAAACACTTCCAGTTTCTGTACGGCCCCGATATAGCCCAGGGGGATCTTTTTATGATTTTTCCTGCATAAGTACCCGGTTCCCGCTGCAGCAGTCTGGGCCATGGATTCCACCATGCCGGAGGCAGAATAAAAACCGGATTTTACGAAGATATTTTCCGCCGGAATTTTAAAAACGCCATGGGAAGTTTTGTCGTCTATATAAATGAGATTATCAACGAAAACAAAGGGTATCCGCTGGGGAATCAGATCCATCGCGTTTTGGATTTCGAATGACATGTCATAAAGATAAGGCCTAAAGCCTAATGGTTAGAGCCGAAAACTTTGACGAAAATGGTAAAATTTTAATTGGTATATTAAATTCATTCGTCAGGCAGTCTGAATAAAATTCTTTTAAGTTTTAGGCTTTAGACGTTGGGCTTTTGGCTTAAATCGCCCAAAAATCATAATAATTATACCACTGCAGGGGATATTTCCGGACACAGTTTTCGATGCTCTGGCAGTAATCGCGCAGCATCTCTTCGACAGAAGATTCCCGGTCGCCGGAATACATTTTTGGGGCACTGGCATAAAAATGATAATCGAATGAATTGTCCTTCATGGCAAAAACAAATGAAACAGGAACCTGGAATGTGCGTGCGAGCAGGAAAGGGCCTGCCGGAAAACGGGCTGCTTTGTTTAGAAAAAGAGCGTTGAGCGTCTTATTGCCTTCCAGGAAACGATCTGCGTGCATACAAACAAATGCATTTTTATTCAATGCTTCCTGTATGGCATAGATATGGGACAGATCCTCCCTGATGAGTATAATATGTGCCGAATGTTTTTCGGTTACACTTGCCAGGTAGTCTTTAATTTGCCGGGCTTCCCCATCGTACATTACGATGTGTATATCGGTACCGAGTCGCTGCAATAAATGGCCGGCTATTTCCCAATTTCCGATATGAGCACTCAGAAGTAACCCGCCTTTATTCCGGCTGACCATCTGCCGTAAATAATCTTCACCTTCGAAATCAAAACGGAAGGGACTTTTCATCCCCGACATCAAAACGACCTTGTCGATGATGGTTTGACCGAACCAATAATAATTTTTGTAAATATTCCCGATGCTCCCCAGCCAGGAATAGCCCAGTCGCTGACGAAAGAAAACAAATTGAAAGCGAAACGCCTTTCCTGAAAAAATAAAAAAGTAAAATGCAACTAAACGTAATAACAGGTAGGCGGGTCTCAGGCCGGCATTTTTAAGAACCCAGACAAAAATCCGAAAACCGGTTTTATTACCCCTGGACTTGCCCTGCCATGGCGGCATCGATTGGTTCTTTAGATTGAACGCGTGAGATAATATACGTATAGAAATCCTGAAAACTGATGATCTGTAAAAAATCTTCTGGTTTTACTTTGAAGGAAAAATTGTTTTCGACGACAACAACGAGATCAATATAATCAAGGCTGTCCAGGTCCAGCGTCTGCCGGATATTTGCTTCCGGTAGCATGCGCCCAGTATCCACTTCAAATTCCTCGCTTAAAAACCCGTTGATTTTATCAATAATGGGCTGGTGTTGTTTCATGGCAGGTTCGTTTATCAGTTAGGGTCTCCATTTTCTTACAATCAGGGAAGAGTTCGTTCCCCCGAAGCCGAATGAATTCGACAAAAATACATTTATATTTTTTTCCGTGTACGTTTTTACGATGTCCAGTTTGGATGAATCGTCATCCGGATTTTGAAAGTTGATATTGGGAGCAATGAATCCGTTTTGCATCATAATCATGGAATAAACAATTTCACTCGCGCCTGCCATCCAGCATTCATGTCCAGTCATTGATTTAGTCGAACTCACCGGAACCGCTTTTTCTCCAAATACTTCTACCAGGGCCCTCGCTTCACTTGAATCTCCTGCCTGGGTAGAAGTTGCATGTGCGTTTATATAGTCAACGGCATCTGCTGGTAACCCGGCATCTTTTAAAGCCATCAGCAATGATCGCACGGGTCCGTTTACTGTGGGATTTGAAATATGTTCTCCGTTGGAAGAAAATCCATACCCCACAACCTCCGCTAAAATATTCGCATTCCTTTTCTCGGCAGATTCCAGGCTTTCCAGAACAACCGTTGCGGCTCCGCCACTGGGAATCAGGCCATCCCGGTCTTTGTCGAAGGGCCTGGATGCTTTTTCCGGTTCGTTCTCATGAGAAGAAAAAGCTGATAATGCATCAAAATTACCCATGGACAGCGGATTAATTTCCTGCGCCCCTCCGGTGATAACAGATTCCTGAAGGCCGGTTTTTATGAAATGATATCCAAGCCCAATGGCATGGGATCCGCTGGCGCAAGCGGCGCTGACGGTGAAGTTTATACCTCTGAGTTTGAAAATGGTTGCCAGATTCATGGTAACCGTTGAATTCATCGTTTGAAATACAGCGCCGGATCCTACCAGCATGGTATCTTTTTTCTGACGCATGATATCGACAGCTTCTATTGTCGATTTAGCGGAGCTGTCGTTGCCATATAAAATTCCGATTTCCCGACTTTGAATATAATCGTCATCGATTCCGGCCTGTGCAAGGGCTTGTAAAGTAGCCATATAAGCAAATTCGCCCTGTTCAGGAAGCATGATCCGGGCCCGGCGATCCAGGAGACCCTTCAGGTTTGGACGTTCAACAAATCCGGTCAGCGCACTACGGAACCCCATTTGTTTGCGAACAGGATCAAAAACGATCCCTGATTTCCCTTCACGCAGGCTGTTTTTCACCTCTTCAAGGTTCTTACCTATACAGGAATATATGCCAAGACCGGTAATAACCACTCTGTTCATGGAGCCAAATTAGGAAACAAAACTTGGAAATTTGAACCCTATTTCTTCAGCAACTCAGCTACAGCAGCTTCTATCTGCTGGTCGCGTCCGTTGGTCATGACATTATAATCCAGACGCACTTTGATATCAGGTTCCATCTGGTGATTCTCTGCGAAAATTCCATCCATTGTTCTCCATCCGCCCATGGGCATTCCGAAAACCAGGGTGGGGTCGATCTGTTCCTCCCACCATACGAAAGTTCCTGTTCCTGCTATGGGCATACCAACTGTTTTTCCTATACCTTTTATTTTATATGCAATGGGGAAGAGGTGAGCATCGGAATAGTTCGCCTCGCCAATTAATACGATGGAAGGTTTTGACCACTTGTTATAGGGCTCGGAACCTACATACTGCCCATGCGGAATGATGTCAATATATTTTTTGCCTGCGAGAAAGTCACTCAGGGGTTCATGGATATTTCCTCCTCCATTGAACCTGGTATCGATGATGAGCGCTTCCTTACTCAGGTTACGGCCAAGTGCTTCCTCGATAACAATACGCATACTTTCATCATTCATCGCGCGCACATGAATGTATCCAATTCTGCCACCGGATAAACTATCCACTTCTTTTCTTCTTGCTTTTACCCAGCGCTGGTATTTCAATTCGCTTTCATCCTGTCTTTCGATCGGTTTAACTGTCTCCTGCCATCTTGTATGCGTCGCAGGATCATAGATGGAAAGCAGCGTAAGTTGTCCTCCCTTCCGGTTCAGATACTTATAGTGATCTACAGAATCCGTGATCGGGTTGCCATCTATTTCTTCTATGATATCTCCCGCCTTGATTTTTGAATTTGCCTTGTCAAGCGGTCCGTTTTCAACCACCTCGTCAATTTTCAATCCCCTTCCCTTATAATCATAATCATAGTAAATTCCAAGAGCAGCCGTGCGGTCGCCATTAGGGATTGGGGCACCGAAATAATAACAACCGGTATGCGAAGCGTTGAGTTCTCCAAGTAATTCACTCAGCATTTCTGCGAAGTCGTAATTATTATTTATATAAGGAAGGAATTTCCTGTATACTTTATAATAGTGGTCCCAGTCAACACCCTGCATATCTTCCACATAAAATTTTTCCTTGATCTGTCTCCAGCTGTGATCAAATATATATTCCTTTTCACCGGCATAATCCAACGTCATCTCTCCGCTGATATTTACCGGTTCTGTTTTCCCGGTTTCCGGATCGATTTTCATTATTTTTCCTTCCGCCAGCAGAAACAACGACTTGCCATCACCGGAGAGTTGCAAAGTGGGATTTTTAACAGCAAGCTTGCTCAACAATTTCGTATCTTTTTTTCGGAGGTCGGTCATCCATAAATCGTAGCCCTTTTCAAAATGGGCCATATAATACAACTTCTCACCGTCCTTGGAAAGTTCCATATCACCGAGGTCGGAAGTATGGGTAGTTATGCGCATTTTTCTGTCCGTCAGATTTTCCCAGTCGAACAAGAGGTCTTTCTTTTTTTCTGTCGTATCCGTAACAGGTTTTTCGCCTTTCTTTTCTTTTTTACCCAGGACCTTGACAATTTTCGTACTATCCTTGGATTTTTCCTTATCCTTATCTTCCTGTTCCTTCAGCAGTGTGTAGTCTTCTTTGGAAAGCCTGAAGCGATCATAACTTTCTTTGGTAAAGAACATAGCATATACATCCAGGGTGGCCGAATATCCTGCCTGCACTCTGGCCCCATCCCTGGTGGATCCCCATATCATCATCTTTCCATCCATAGCCCATTTCGGTTCGAAGTCGTCGTAGCCGCTCAGTGTGAGATTCGTTAAGGGTCCTTTTCCGCTGGCAGGAACCAGACCTACTTCCGGCGATAGTATCCTCTCTTTCTGTCCAAAGCTGACCAGGAACCATTTACTATCCGGGCTCCAGCAGTAATATTGGTCCCCATCTGCATAGGAATAATTTTTATCAGCGGTCAAAATGGTCCTGGTTTGCTTACTCTCCAGATTTATCACTTTCAGTACGACCCGGTTTTCCAGGTAAGCAATTTCTTTTCCATCGGGTGAATAAGCTGGTTGAAACTCTTCGGCTTTTGTGGCAATGATGGTTTGAGGTTTTAAAACAGTAGACGCATAGAAATAAGGTTCCTCTTTTCGGGCAATGGAGATTGTATAAATATTCCAGCTGCTGTCCGGCTCGGCGGCATATACCAGCGAACGGCCGTCGGGACTCCAGCTCACACTCCTTTCCTGAAAGGGTGTGTTTGTGATTCTTTTCGTAATACCTCCATCCACACTGGTAACGAATATTTCACCACGCACCACAAAAGCGATTTCCTTTCCATTGGGAGAAACTTTCATTTCAGTTGCGCCCGTATTGACCGGAACCGTTTTGTCGATGATCATCCTGCCGTCTTCAGCGATTATTACTGATAGTTTTTGCGGCTCCCCATTTCCTTTCTTCAGGTATACTTCCCCGTCATATCCAAAACAAAGGGTATTGTTTTTCGACCGGCTCAGGAAACGCACCAGATTTTCTTTGAAACTGGTTACCGCAACGGATGAGGAAGGATTATCCAGAGAACTTTTGTAAATATTCATGGAACCACCATTCTGTTCACTGAGGTAATAGAATTCATTGTCATTTTCACCAAATACCGCATTTCGGTCTTCTCCCTTATTGGTCGTCAGCTGCGTATATTTTTTTGTTTTCAGGTCATATTCCCAGATATCTCTTGTAACCGAAGAAGTATGGTGTTTCCGCCAGTCGTTCTCATAACCTTTCAGATCATGAAAAATCAGTTTACTTCCATCTGAACTGAATGTGGCATCTATGGCGGGCACCGGAAGAAACATTGCCGCTTCACCTCCCACAATTGGCACACTATATAATTGGGTGAGACCCCCATCCGGAAACTGTACATTGCTTGCCAGGTCCTGCCGGTTTGCAATAAAAATGATTTCCTTATCATCCGGACTGAATGTAGTGGGAATATCCCACCCCGAGAACCAGGTAAGTCTTTTCGCTTCTCCGCCGGTCGAAGGCATTACAAATACATCAAAATTTCCATACCGGTTACTGGCAAAGGCAATATATTTTCCATCATGACTCCATACAGGAGAAAATTCAACCGATTCACTCATGGTAAGAGGAATGGCAGCGCCTCCGTCGGAGGAGACTTTATAGATATCGCCTTTGAAACAGAATAGAACAGTATGACCATCCGGAGATATGGAAGGATACCGAAGCCATAATGGTCCTGACTCATCTGTGTTTTCATTTGCTTTTGTTCTGCCTGGCTGTGAAAAAATAAACTGGAATAACAAAGTGGAGAAAAATAGGAGAGCTGCCTTTCTCATATGGAGGGGTTTAATAGTTCAATATAAATTTTCCGTTGTAAAAAAGGAGTTAACAGGAAATTATTGTCGCCAGGGTCAGGAATACATGCCTCCATTAATCGAAATAACTTCACCGGTAATATACCCGCTTTCGGGAGAAACCAGAAAGGCGACCAGATGCGCAACTTCCTCTGAAGTACCAAAGCGGTTGACGGGAATCAGCGCCTTCATTTCTTTTTCGGAGATATTTTCGGTCATGTCCGTTTTGATGAATCCGGGTGCTACGGCGTTTACCGTTATACCACGACGACCCACTTCCTGGGCAAGCGCTTTGGTGGCAGCAATCACACCACCCTTTGCCGCCGAATAGTTCGTTTGTCCCGGAAGTCCCTTCAATCCGGATAGTGACACGATATTGATGATGCGGCCATATCTTTTCATGAGCATATCGCTCAGCACCGGACGTGTGACATAAAAAAAACTGTCCAGGTTGGTTCGCAACACATTTTCCCATTGTTCATCCTTCATCCACATCATTAATGTGTCTTCCTTGATGCCGGCATTATTTACGAGCACTTCAATATGATCCTGTTTGTGACCCTCTGTCCACAAGGCCAGCGTTTCTGCAATTTCCATCTTATTACTGACGTCAAAAGGAATCAGTTCTCCTGTTCCATTTTTTGCTTTGATAAGCGACAGAGTTTGTTCAGCCTCAGCCAGATTAGAGCGAAAATTTATCAGAATATGATAACCCAGGGAACCAAGTTTTATACAGATGGCCCTCCCGATGCCTCTGGAACCACCTGTAACGAGTGCGCACTTCATAATGGTTCATTTTGAAGGAGCCAGTTTTTTACCTTTTCCTGTTCTTCGTATTTTGGACCGTCCTCTATGAATTTCGGAAATATCTTTCTGATGGAGGAATAAACCCTGTGGGTTGCCGGTGAAAGTTTTTCCTGGCATTTTAAATAATCTATGGCTTGCAAAATCGTCACGGCCTGGATTGTCAGCACTTCAAAACTATTATCGATTACTTTTTTTGCCATCAGCGCAGCATTGCAACCCATACTCACTATATCCTGATTATCGTTGTTATTCGGAATGCTGTGCACGTACATGGGATAGGAGAGCGTTTGATTTTCCGCAACGGTGGAAACAGCAGTAAACTGCATACCCTGCATGCCAAAATTAAATCCCAGAACTCCCAGATTTACAAAGGGTGGTAGAATTTGATTCAACTTATCATTGAGTAGATAATTCAGCTGCCTTTCGGCGAGCATTGACAGCTTTGTAATGGCAATTTTCAATTTATCCATTTCAAGCGAAACATAGTCGCCATGAAAATTGCCGCCATGAAAAATGTTCCGGTTTTGATGATCGATCACCGGGTTATCATTTACCGAATTGAGTTCTTCAACAAGGATTCTTTCGGCATGTTCAATCGTATCGTATATCGGTCCCAGAATCTGTGTAACACAACGCAGGGAATAATATTCCTGCACTTTATCTTCAAATACATCGTGTTCAATATTGGCAGGATTATAGAGATGCTCAGAACGGCTGTGGATCATTTTGCTATCCTTCAGCATACCCCGCATCATGGCAGCAATATAATTTTGCCCCGTATGATGTTTTACAATATTGAGCTCTTTGGAATAGTGATCATCGTAAGCTTCCACTATTTCGTTTGTCATGGATGAGAACATGACCGACCAGGCCAGTAATTTTTTTGCAAGAACGATATTTACCAAACCAATACCCGTCATGGCTGACGTACCATTGATAACAGAGAGACCTTCCCGTATCTGTACTTCGAGCGGTTTGAGGCCGGCTTTTTTGAGTGCAGTCGCCGTATCCTGCCAACCCGATTCGTACCAAACCTTGCCTTCTCCGATCAGGTTGAGTCCCAAATGGGCAAGTTGCACCAGGTCGCCGCTGGCGCCCACACCTCCGTGTTCATAAATGCAGGGGACAATATTATGATTGATGAATGCCGCCAGAAGCTCCACAAGACTGATATGAATACCAGAGTGCGCTTGCATGAGACTGTTCAGCCTGGCCAACAGGATCGCTCTTCCAAGCAGGGGGCTTAAAGTATTTCCCATGCCTGAACTATGACTGCGAATGAGATTATATTGAAGCTGGAGCCTGTTTTCGTCACTGATCTTGTATTGGGCCATGGGACCGAATCCAGTGTTGATGCCGTAAATCAGTTTTCCGGTTGAGAAGTGTTTTAAGAATTGAAAACTGGCATCCACCTTTTCAAGTGCAGCCGGATTCAGGGCAATTTGATCCGCTTTGAAAACTATATCTGAGAAATTGATAAGAGAAAGACTCCGCGATCCGATTTCTACCATGTATGTAGTCTGTTTTAAGTGCCCAAGCGCAAAAAAAGCGAATTAAGGTCAAGTCGGCAAATATTTGTTAAGCCACAGGAGACTAAAGCTCAAGGCCTAAGGCCAGGGTTAAGGCCAGGGCTAAGGCTAAGGCTAAGGCGTTAAAGTAAAAACGAAAGGTAATCGTTTTCGATCACCCGCAGATTTTCATACTGGTTTTAGCCTTTGCCTTAGCCTTAGCCTTGGCCTCACGCCTTAGCCTTCGCCCTACCGAAAGAACATCTACTTAAAGAGTGAATCAGATAACCCTTTATTAACCGCATAATTCAAATAAGTAATTTCAATTCTCCCGCGTTGATTTTTACCTGGTTCAGCTCCTTTATTTTTTGCCGTGCCGTCATCATAGTCAAAAGTGACACCTTTGGGTAATTTGAAGTCTTCTGTATTAAAGCTGAAAATGATGCGGTCTGGCAATCCAACTGGAAGGAATTTTCCATAGAATAGCTCCACTTCGTTGGTTCCGCTTTCACGGGTTGTAGTCTTTGCCTTTAAAACCAGCAGTCGTTTGGTATCTATATAAAGAGTTGCCAGCACCAGCTCTGCATTTTCATCTGCAGGTAAAAGTTTAATGATTCTTACCGGAATTCCCTGCACAAGATCGGTTCCGCCGTCCAGCGCAGTGTAGTGGCTGTTCAACAGACTATATAAACTGATGCTGACCGTTTCTTTCGGAACCAGTGAGATGCCGTTTTGATTTTTGATTTTTATTTTATCCGGCTTCTTATAATAAATTTTAACCACGGCATCCGGTACTTTCAGAAAGGAAATTTCTGTTTTAAATTTTGCATCCGCTTCATAGTCATTTATCTTTTCCAGATTCGCACGAATCCCTTTTACCAGGGTAGTAGCATCCTGCGCATACGCCCCTAAAAAGGAAAAAATTAAAATAGAAAATAAATATTTTGATTTCATTTACATTTTCTTTTTTTTAGGACTCTACGCCTTCGCCTTCGCCTTCGCCTTCGCCTTAGCCTTAGCCTTGAACCTTAGCTTAGAATGTCCTTTTTGTTAAACGCATAAATCGCCGCTGAAACAAAGCCAATAATATATAATACGAGGATCAAACTGCTTTTCCCAATGGCCCGGATATTTTCAATCGTGCCGGGAAGCGATGATCCGCCCGAGTCTACCTTGCTATAAAAAAAGCCTTTCCATGCCAGCATATGAGAAGTGAAAAGAAATGGCTTTATGGTTCGATCATACAACGGAATTTGCATTTCAGACAAAATCGTAAAAACAATCACGATACTGATAGTGGAAACGATGGGCCCGACGGAATTATCAGCAAATACAGAAAGCAGAAAAGCCAGAGCCGCCACAGTCGTGAGCGCCAGGGTTGCAAAGGCAAATGCAGCCATGTATCTCCACAATACGTCATTGCGTTGGATGATTTCCAAAGCATCATTCCTTGCAATCAGAATATCATTGGTTCCGAAAATCAATATGCTGATCAGTAGTGAAATAAATGCCAGCCAGATTAACAACAAAGCTGTATAAATGATCGTTGCCATAAATTTTGCGAGCATGAGTCCCGTGCGGCTGACGGGTTTGCTGGCGATCAACCGAAGAGTTCCCATATTGGCTTCACCTGCAATGGAATCTCCCGCAACCAGGGCGATGAGCAGGGGAATATGAATCAACAGTAAATTCAGTATGATAAAGCAAACAAAATATCCGTTAAGAATATTTGTGTAAGGAATTTCAAGCGAATCTTTCAAACTGCCCGTGAGGAATTCGATATAGGATTGTCCGTCAAATTTCAGCGCAATCTGGATAATGATCACCATTGCGGCAATGGCGCCAAAACTGATATAAGTCCTGGGTTTCCGGAATATCTTTAAAAGTTCAATCTGTAAAAGCTGCCACATTTTGTTTACTCCGGGTTAAGGATAAAAATTGGGCTTCCAGCGAATTTTTAGCCTGAAGCGATAAAACGTTTATTTCCAGCTGAACCAATGAACGATTCAGTTCAGGTATCAGGTGTTTCGGCAGTTGAAAAATCAAATGATTATTCTCCGTCTTTATCAGGTAGCAAAACCAGGAAGAGCTTTCAATCCGGCTGGTAGCGGCGATCGGGTTATCAACAGTTACTTCCACCAGGGTTCTGGCAGGATCCGTCAGAGACTCAACTGTTCCTTCCACGATTTTTTTTCCTTCATCGATGATCAGCATACGATTGGAAATCTGTTCTATTTCATTGAGCAGATGCGAAGAAACAATCACGGTTTTATGAAGATGCCGGCTCAGATGTAATATCAGGTTTCGCATGTCTGCGATGCCCTGTGGATCCAGGCCGTTCGTAGGTTCATCCAGAATGATAAGCCGCGGATTATGGATCAACGCAACGGCAATTCCCAACCGCTGTTTCATGCCTTGTGAAAATGTTTTCACCAGGTCGGTTTCCCGGCCTGCCAGTCCCACCATTTCCAATTGTGCATTGAGTTCTTTTTTGCTGTTGATGAATCCACTCATGCGTGCAAAGAGAGAAAGGTTTTCATAAGCAGACAGGTATTTATAGAGGTCGGGTTTTTCTATCACTGCACCTATCTGACTCAGGATTTTTTTTCTTTCTTTATTCAGGTTTAATCCGAAAATATCAATATGTCCTGAAGTTGGCCTGACCAGTGTCAGTAACATCCGGATGGTGGTTGACTTTCCCGCGCCGTTTTGGCCCAGAAATCCATATACGTCACCTTCCTCTACGCTGAATGACAAGTCATCCACTGCGTTATGGGACCTGAATTTCTTCGAAAGATGGGAAACAGTTACTAATGACATCTGCTGACTGCAAAATACAACAGAAAGCAATTCCCTTTGTTCATTCACGGAAACGCAATCCGAAACAGATGTTAAAACTGTTGGGAATGGAAACCATCGCTTTACGCACGCAATCGGGATCAGGGTTATGGCGAAGTCAGGAGTTGTTTGTGTAATTTTTAAGAATTCTGCATCAGGTACTTAAAACCCCACTATGCGAGTCATTTTATTTGTATTTACCCTGCTGTTATACGTGTCAGCCCGCGCCCAGGTAAAAAAGCTGAATGCCGAAACAACCATTAATAATGTAACCATATTCTCTTCGGGTGCCCGGGTGGAAAGATTTTCGACGGTCAATATTCTGCCGGGACGAACCGAAATTGCATTCGGCGGACTGAGTAATCAGCTGGAGCAACAAACTGTGCAATTAAAAGCCGATGCAAACATCACGATGCTTTCGATCCAGACAAACAAAGACTATTTAAGCGTGCGCAAAATTGATCAGGAAGAAAGGAACCTGTCAGAATTATCCAGTGCGGCAAAAGATAAACTCGATCAGGATGTTAAATTTCTGGATGTATATAAAAATGAGGAGGCCATGCTGTTAAAAAATCAGGCTATCGGCGGACAAGCCGGTGTGAAGGCATCAGAACTAAAAGAATCTCTCGATCTGCAAAGGCAACGATTAACAGAAGTATACGGAAAAGAGATGGAAATTCAGAAACGCCTGATTGCGGACCAGCATGAATATGAAAAAAATAAATTGCAGCTGATGGAAATCAGCAAAAAGAAAGACAGCGTAAACTATATTGTTTTTGTATTAATTGAAAGCAAGGAAACGAGAACCGTAAATTTTCAGTTATCATATAATATCAAAGATGCAGGCTGGTATCCGATATATGATGTGCATTTAGATGATATTACAAAACCGTTGAATGTCCTGATGAATGCAAATGTTTTCCAAAGGAGTGGGGAGACCTGGAAAAATATATCGCTGTTTCTGAGTACCGGAAGTCCCAATAATAATGCAACCCCTTCACCTTTGCAACCCTGGATGATTAATTATTATGATCCTTCTATATCTATGCGCGGCCAGATAAACAATGGAACTATTTCAGGCAGGATCATGGATGATAACAATGAACCCGTCGTAGGAGCCACGGTTGCAGTAAAAGGAGGTAAAACCGCAACATTAAGCGATGAAAACGGATTTTTTAAACTTCAGAATATTTCAAGTGGCCAGACAATCGTGGTTTCCAGCGTCGGTTATCAGATGAAGGAAATATTAGCAAAGACCGGATATTACACCATTTCAATGGAGCATTCCGTTTCGTCTTTAAATGATATCGAAGAAATAGGTTACACTACCCGTCAGGATTTGGTAGGCAGTGTATCAGGACTTGCAGTTACTGGCAGCAATACCAAACAAAAAAAAGAATCCATTCAAACCGTCTCCGTGATAACACAAATCCAGCCGACAACAACAGTATTTAAAATAGACGATAAGTACAGTTTGGAAACAGATGGTAAAACAACGACGATTGGTATAAAACAATTTGATGTACCATCCATGTACGATTATTATTCAGCGCCGAAAATCGATCCCTCCGTTTTCCTGACGGCTAAAATAGTTAACTGGCAGGATTACGATTTTCAATCCGGAGAAGTCAGTTTGTATTTTGAAGGAACTTACCTGGGAAAAACTTATCTCGATCTGGGTGCAACCGCGGATACCATTTCACTTTCACTGGGGAAAGACAATGGCATTAAAATATTCAGGAAATTGGTAAAAGAATATAGCTCCAAAAAGTTTATCGGATCCAGTCGCACAGAAACAAAGGACTACGAGATTAGTGTACGCAATTCAAAAAAGGCACCCGTTACCCTTCATATCGTTGATCAGTATCCCGTTTCTACAAACAAAGAGATCAGTGTGGATGACGTCAAGGCACCGGATGCAAAAGCCGACAAAGAAACAGGTATACTTAGTTGGGTGATTTCCACGCTGCCGGGTCAGGAAAAGAAATTGGGATTCGGATATAGTGTGAAATACCCCAGAGACAGGACGGTTGTTTTGGAATAAATTACAATTATAATATCGATCTGATCAGACCTCCTTCCACCCGAATGGCGGCTCCATTGGTCGCAGATGCAAGCGGACTTACAAAGTAAACCACTGTGTCAGCAATTTCATCAACAGAGGCGAAGCGTTGCAAAAGAGAAGTCGGGCGCATATTTTTGAAGAAATCTTTTTCTACTTCTTTCGGTGAAATTTTGTCCTTTTTTGATATGTCTTCTATAAATGAGCTTGCACCCTTTGACATGGTCGGTCCGGGTAAAATGGTATTTACGGTAACTTTTGTGCCTTTGGTCAATTCAGCCAAACCTCTGCTCACTGCTATCTGCGCTGTTTTCGTCATGCCGTAATGAATCATTTCATCCGGAATGAAAACTGCAGACTCACTGGATATAAAAATAATCCGGCCCTCATTTTTTTCAAGCATCTTCGGAAAAAAATGTCTTGACAATCGCACGCCACTCATTACGTTTACCTCGAACAATTTGAACCAGTCTTCATCGGGAATATCCTTGAAAGGGATCGGCTCAAAAATCCCTGCATTGTTGATCAGAATATCCAGATCAGGAATCGCCTGGATCAGTTGATTCACTTCAGCCGCTTTGGAAAAATCTGCGGGAATTCCCGAAACATTTGAACCGGGAGCCAGCTTATTTAAATCTGTAACAGCCTGATTTACCGATTCTTTTGTTCTACCATTGATTATAACGGTTGCTCCTTCCTGAAGAAGTCGTTTGGCAATAGCAAATCCTATTCCTGAAGTTGACCCACTGATAAAAGCGATTTTATTCTGAAGTCTCAGATCCATCTGATTTTTTTTTAAAGTTAATAATAATCCATAGTCATGCCTGCCGGGTATTCTAATTGCATCCGGAAACAATTATGGAATCTCATTGTTATGAATAATTAGCAGCAATGTTAAATTTGAATTTTTTATGAAAAGATCAGAAACAAATTACCCTCTTGAATCGGAAAAGGAACGGCAATCCCTAACCTTCCTGCTGGCCGGTAAACGTCGCATCAATCGTCTGGGTTATGGAGCGATGCAGCTGACAGGTCCCGGAGTGTGGGGAGACGCACCCAATCGTTCATCAGCCATAGCTGTTTTGAGATCGGCCGTTGAATCGGGTGTGGACTTTATTGACACGGCAGATGCTTATGGTCCGCATACGAGTGAAGTGTTGATTCATGATGCACTGAAAGGGTATTATGATAAAATTCTCGTAGCTACCAAGGGCGGATTTGAACGTACCGGACCAGGGCAGTGGGTTACCAACGGTAAACCGGAATATATTAAAAAAGCGATAGAAGGCAGCCTGAAACGTCTGCAGGTGTCACAGATTGAATTGTGGCAGCTTCACCGGGTTGATCCAAAAGTTCCTGTCGAAGAAACCCTGGTTCCTGTGGCCGAAGCAGTTGCTGCAGGAAAAATAAAATATGTCGGACTGTCTGAAGTGGACATTCAGGATATCGAACGTGCGAGAAAGTTATTACCCATCGTATCGGTTCAAAATTTATATAACCTGGGAACCAGAAAATGGGAGAAAGTGCTTGACTATACAGCAAAAGAAAATATTGCTTTTATTCCCTGGTATCCGCTTGCCTCGGGTCCGCATAAGCTCCAGGACAGTATCGGTCGCATCGCAGCAAAATACAAGGCTACAACCGCCCAGATCGCATTAGCGTGGCTGTTAAAACGTTCCGAAAATATACTGCTCATTCCGGGCACCAGTTCCCTTGAACATATAAGAGAAAATATGGAAAGTGTAAAAATTAATCTTAATAAAGAAGACTTCCAGAACCTGTCTCAGGGCGTTTAATAAGCACTAATATATTCATCACATTTTCCTGAAGAGTCTATTTACTCTTCTTCTTTTCCTCAGGAAATTGCTCAGGATTATAGGGAACCAGTCTGAACCCGTCAATCAGGTTATCGTCGGTCAGTGCCAGCAGCAGACTGAGTGTCTGATGGGAAAAAATTGCCTTGTATGAGTTGAACCCGCTGTCCTGTTTCAATAGATCAAGCGATCTCAATTCGCCATACTGAATATGCAAACCGGAGAACACGGCGCGGGTTTTTTCAATGGGGAGCTTTTCTTTCAGTCCGGTTGAGTAAATGGCAAAAATACTGTCTGCTTTCTCCGCATTATAATAAACCAGGAACCGGTCTGCCATGTTTTCGTAATTTTTTTGCGCAGCAGTACTCATTGCAGAAAGACTGATGGCGATATATAAGAGGTATTTATTCACTGATCCTTTAAAAATGAATTCATTCTTTAAAGGATAAAGCTAACGGATTATGCAAATAAATACCGGAAGAATGAATCCTAATATTTCAAAGCCCGGTAACTGGAGTATTTCAGACTCATCCGCATTAATCCGATGAGTTAACAACCCCACCACATGAGTTCGAACCGCAGATGGGGGTCAGGAGGATCAGGCCACATTTTTATAGGGTAGGTTTTAAGAAAATCAACTGATCGTTGTTCCTCGCAACCACAAGCATTTTTTTGCCCCCGGCACAGTTAATCCATTTTGCATCCCGGCATTCCCCATGGATTGCGGGAAGATCAGATAACACTTTAAATTGTTTTGTTCCTTTTTCGTAGTCAAATAATGTCGGATTGAGCGCATCATAACGCCCTTCAAAGGGTGTTACTCCATAGAAATTCCCCGCGGCAAAATATGTATCAGAAGATTTTGTAGGGAAATATGTAAAAGAAAATATCGGGGATAGTTGTAATTCCCCGGGCAAATCCATTTTTGTAAAATTTCCATGACCGTCATTTATAAAACAGGCTGAACCCAGTGTCTCTGCTTTTAGTTCAACACAATCCTTCAGTAAATCGCCGAACATAAATTGTACTGATTTGCCCGCAACTTCATCGTAGCTCAGATGCTTTTGCTTTAAGGAAGGAAGGGCAAGTTCAAGCTGGTCCTTACCCAGAAACGGGTATTCCTGACCGCCGATGAAATAGGTCATGATTTGCTCAAGGGATCCATTGTGATCGAAATCCTTGATGTAGAGTTTTAAGGGACCTTCTTTTCCGGCCACCAGTTTTGAATTTAATCCCCAGTTTCCGGCTAACAAATCAGGATATCCGTCACCATTCAAATCAGTCGCATAAATGGTTTGCCAAAGACCGGAAGAATGATCAATTTCATTTGCTTTGAACACTCCGTGGTTATTCATAAAGATTTTCATGCCCATCCATTCGCCGGTCACTATCAGATCCATCCAGCCATCATTATTCAAGTCCGCAAAAGTAGCAGCGGTAACAATACTAGTTTCACGTAATGGGATGATTGAATCATTTGCTAACTTGAAATTTCCTTTTCCATCATTTAATAAAAGGTAGGAGGGCGTTTTGGATATGCCATATTCTTTTGCCGTGACCAGGCCACCCACAAAAAGATCCTGATATCCGTCTTTGTTGATATCTCCAACAGCAATACAGGATTTATTCTTCAGAATTGCAGGCAAAGCCTGAATGGATTCTCTGAAATGCCCATTCCCATCATTCATATAGAGATGATCGGCAAGATTCGGATTGCCATCCGGATATTCATTGCCACCGCTTACTACATACAGATCGGGAAAGCCATCGTTGTTAGCATCAAAAAAAATTGCATCAACTCCTTCGCTTCCTCTATTTCGTTCAAATACGGCAGAATCTGACTTTATGAAAGTTCCTTTTTTAGTCTGCAACATCAGGCAACCTGGTTGTCCTTTGGCGCCGCATATGAAAATATCATCCAATCCGTCCTTGTTTACATCTGCAACAACCAGTTTAGGTCCTCTGGTCGATTCCATATGTGGAATAAGGTATTGTATGTTGAAGTCGTTGAACAGATCCTCTTTATGTTTCCAGCCGACATGAACCTGGCTGCTGATGTCTTCCAGAGCGGCTGTTTTTTTCGGAAAGAAAATATTACGCTGGAAATTTGATGTGGCGTCCTTTTGTTTTATGACCATATGCTTATTAGCGGGCACATTTTTCAATACCTGGTACTTTTGGTCCGGCCACAAGACTAAAATGCTATCTACTGAAGTAAGGCTATCTAACCCGAAATGCAGTCGGGTATCAGACGAAGACATAAAACCCCGGGTTAACATGAGTTGCTGGTATTGCATTTTTGAACCGGTAAAAAGATAGGTTTTAACGCCGATACCTGAAGTGTTCAGATCATCGCCCTGAAAAGACAGGGAAAGGTAGTTTTTGGCAGGTGTATTATTTTTCAGAATGACTGCCGGAGCGTTCAGACAGTTCATTACTAAATCCAGTTTTCCATCATTATCCAGATCCGCATAGGCGGCGCCATTAAAATAGCCTTTCATTTCACTCGTTCCCCATTCCGCGCTCATATCTTTAAAACTCATGTGGCCGTCTCCTTTAAATAAATAAGGGTGGGACGAGCCATCCGGCATCCGATTCAGCATAGCTTTTGTAAAATCTTCGGGGTTGCCGTACGTTTCGGGATTCTTCAAATTGGAGAAAAAAAGAATGAAGTCAAGATCGAGTGGCCGTTTTACAATGCCACTGGAAATAAATAAATCTTTATTACCATCATTATCAAAATCCGCCATCAGGGGACTCCAGCTCCAGTCTGTGGCAGACACACCACTGATGAGTCCAATGTCACTAAAACTAATTCCGTCGCCATTATTTTTCTGGAGACAGTTCTTTGAGTACTGATTTTGATAGCCATTATGCGTGATTTTCTGAAAATAGGTATCCAGGTGCTCTCCGTTGCCGTAAGTCTTTAGTGTTTTTTCTTCGCCTGGCAACATATCAGCTGTTATTATATCCAGTTGCCCGTCATTGTTAAAATCACCAATATCATTTCCCATACTATAGCGGCTATAATGCCTGAAATGATCTGCGCCGCATTCCGAAAATGTTCCGTCATGATTGTTGATGTAGTAATAATCATTTTCATGAAAATCGTTGCCGACATATATATCTTCCCATCCATCATTGTTCAGGTCTGCAACCCCAATGCCCAATCCATAACATAAACTGCTTTGATAAAGTCCGGCTTGTGAGGAAACATCCGTAAATCTTCGTTTTCCATTTACAAGGTCATTTCTGAAAAGTCTTTCTCCGGAATAAGGATCAAATTTTCGCCTGTTACTGGTATCAACAATATGTTGATTCGGATGTTCAGATTGATTCAGGATAAAACAATCGAGGTCACCGTCATGGTCATAATCGAAGAAAACTGCCTGTGTGGAGAATCCCGAGAAATCCAATCCATATTCGGCGGAGCTTTCTTTAAAACCACCATGACCATTGTTAATAAATAATTCATTATGTCCTTCGAGTCCATGCATATTGGCAATGGCACACACATAGATATCCAGTAAACCATCTCCGTTCACGTCTGCCATGGTTACGCCCGTGCACCAGTCTGCACTGCCCGCCACACCGGCCTGTTCGGTAATATCTTCAAATTCAAAATTGCCCTTATTGAGATACAACTTATTATGGCCTCTGGTATTGGAGGTGAAATAAATATCAGGAAGGCCGTCCTGGTTGATATCTCCAATAGCAACACCCCCGCCGTTGTAATAATATATATAACTCAGTATACTGAGTTTTGGATCATCAGGAAGATTATTTTCAAAGTCTATATGCGTTTTGGATTGGGGTAAATGGATGAAATATTCGTCTGGCTTTTGGCAGGAAACGAGAAAAAAAAATGCCGGCAGTAAAATCCGATACAGTTTACCTGAATTCATTTTTGACATTACGAATTAAAAGCTATGAATATTTATCGGTTTCCGGTCTTTTATTAAGTATTGCTATTATTATCAGGCACGATTTATAATTTTTTGCTTTCTGCTTTTTTTGACAGATCCTGGCTGATAAAATGTACCAGGCGGAATACGGTTTCCGAATTGTCCTCATAGTCAATCAGCGTGTTGTCAATTGAGTACAAAAACATTGCGGGATACCGGCGGGGCTTGAATTTTACAATGAACTGATTTTTGTTATCTATCAGTAATAATACATTTTTTTGTGACTTCAGGTGTTTTGTATATTGGTTTAGAAAGCCCTTCATCTTTTCCTCATTATCTTGTGAAATGAGATAGACTGCAACTTTTTCAAAGGACCTGTATTGCGAATCGATATTTTTTATCGCGCGTTGACAATGTTCACAGTCAGGATCAAAAAACATAAAGAAAGATAGACTGCCCCTGACCATGTTTTGCTTTGTAAATGAACTGTTATCCAGCCTTGAAAATTCAAAATCCGGCAATGTTTTAGCCGGCACCTGCGCATATACAGTTGTCTTGAAGATTATCCCACATATCACTATGAGTAAGGAATATCCTGCTTTCATTTGGAAACAGATGTTTTCTTGTTATGAATTTAAAAATAAAGGGGAGGGTAGAAACGCTCCCCCTGGTAGTGTTCTGCCAAAGAATTGAACAACTACCTGCTTATGCTTAAAAAAATCCAATTCTTTTAATTGCCCGTTATACCAGGAATGATTTCCGATAAGTTCCAGATTTTTAATGATTTCAGATTAACGGTTCCATCATTTGCGAATAACATGAGATTGTCTGAATCTTCATCGGGAAAAATATATGTTGTCAATACTTTTTCTCCGTTGCCGAAAAAGACTTCCAGGGAAGACTTGTCAAATAATATTTTAATCCTGATTTTACCCGGGTTCACCTGCTCGTCAATCGTTTGAAGACGGTTTTCCTGTTTTATATTATTCACATGACTGCCGGAATGTGACCGGTCAACGTACCATTGATGTTTTAAAGAATTATATCCGATTTCTGTTGCTGAGATGATTTTATTGTTCTTATCTTTTTTAGCGGCAATTTTGAAACCGGTCGTCGAGCCGGCTGTCGCTACCAGCTCCGCATCGATCCAATAAGAATTGCCTTTTACGATACTATTTTCTTCTATCGGTTTTTCCCCATTACTGATTTTGATGTTTTTGAATTCCTTTACCTGCTTCCCTGAATACTGGTCCAGATTATTTTCTATGAGGGCCGCGGGTTGTTGTACAAGACGAATGCCTTCCTTTGTTTCAACTAAACTGAGATTCCTGGGGATAGACATCTGACCTCTCCAGGGATACGTTTGCTGTGCCGGAGGAACCATCCACGCGATAAATAAGTTTTTATTGTCGGGTATATTGTTCCATGGGATACCGGCATACAAACAGTCTCCATAGTCTACATAAAGAATCTTATCCGGCGGATTGTCATTGATAAATGTTTTACCGTTAAAATCGCCGATAAAGTATTGCATGACTGGCTTCCCGGATCCCCCAAAAGAATTCATCAATACCCACTTTTTTTTATTTGGTTGCCCCTCAACAGATAACTGGATAAATGAAGGACATTCCCAGATTCCTTTTCGTATCCCTGCCGGTCCAAATTCACCCAAAAGGTCCCATTTAATAAGATTATCAGATGAATAAAACTGTACCTGATTTTCCTTTGGCAAGGCTACGACCATTAACCATTTTTTTAAGTCTTCATTCCAGGAAACATTCGGATCACGGAAATCCTTTTTATGCAAATCGATGACTGGATTATTTTCGTAATTGGTGAACGTCATGCCGCCATCATTGCTATAAGCAACATATTGGGATTCTTTTTTCAGGTTTGGCTGATCGGCTGTGTATATGGCAACCAGGCAGCTGTCGTTTTTACACAAGCCGCTCGTGTTATTTTTATCCAGCACTGCACAACCTGAAAACCGCCAGGTTGTATCCTTTTCTATTGTTTCAGGCATTGCGATGGGATAATGTATCCAGTGTATCAGGTCTTTACTGGTGGCATGCCCCCAGCTCATATGTCCCCACTTGTTTTCAAAAGGATTTTGTTGGTTATACATGTGGAATGTGCCGTTCAGGTAAATCGGACCATTCGGATCGTTTGTCCAGTTTTTTTCCGGGGTAAAATGGTAAACAGGTCTCCATTGCGGTGTAGGTATCTGTTCGGTCTGTCCAAAAATCCCGGATGCAAGGAAGAAGCAGATGACAAAAACAGTGAATTGCTTTTTCATATATTGTGAAATTTCAAATCAGTTCGGGTTTGTGATATAAATTCTAACTAATCCACCGTCAATATCCCGGGTTTTGTTTATACAGTCCGTTTGTAAATACAATTTGTTCCTGAGGAATCGGAAAATACTCATCCCGACCATGGGTGAACAGGGCATTTGCGAGAAAAGTATGCCTCAGTTTCTCCGTCGCAAAAAATGTATTCATCGTAGGCGCAGCAATACCCCAACGGACAATATCAAAAAATCTTGGACTTTCCATGGCGAATTCCATCCTGCGTTCCCATTGAAGCGCTTTGAAAGCAGTCGGTTGATCCCACACAATATTTACACCTGGTTTATATATATCAATTTTGTAGTTGGAAGGATTGGTGCCGTCGGTTTTTTTCACCAGCGGACTGACGTTAGCTGCTCTTGCCCGGACCTGATTGATCAATGTCAAAGCTGCATTCAGGTTGCCCAACTGAATCTGAGCTTCAGCCTGCATTAATAACACATCAGCATAACGAATGACGTCCATATTCACAGAAGTACCGTAGAATGGTCCCAGTTTTTTGAAACAGGCGCAGGTTGCGAGTTGCAGTTCCTTCATGGTACCAAAACCGCCGTAATCACCATTATCCCTTTCCCAGCTATGATCGTAGGGAATGGCTGCATCATATTTGAATGGATGACCCTGGATACCTACCGTGTGATCGATTCTTGGGTCCACATTAACCCCATTAGTAGTCAGGTCAGCGTCTGTCAATGCGGTATTATTGTATGTATCAAATTTGGGCAGGCCATTAACATCTGTACTGAAAGCATTTACCAGTTCCTGACTGGGAATATGGAAAGCGCAACAACCATATTGAGGCGCGCCTCCAAAATAATTCAAACTGGTTGACATACTTAATCGGCCTCCGATCTGAGTTCCATCATTAATAGAATATTGGATGGCAAATACTGACTCGGGTCCATTGTCATGGCCATCGAGAAAATTATAAGCAAAATCCGGTTGCAGACTATACATGCCTGAGTTGATGACATCGTTTGTGAGAGCAACAACCTGATTCAGTTTTGCTGCATCAGTACCCGTTACGGTATACTGATTATCCTGTGTATACGCATGATAGAGTAACGCCTTTGCCAGGTAAGCCTTTGCAGAAAGCTGATTGGCTCTTCCCGGTTGACCTGTTTGTACCGGTGGCAAATCGTCGACCGCTGTCTGGAAATCTCCCTCTATTTTGTACCAAAGTGAATCACTGGACATTGTATTGGAAACCAGGGCAATCTGTGCATCCGTTAGTGTTTCATCGAACCATGGGATCCTATTAAACATCACTTTCAGGAAGAAGAACATATGTCCTCTTAGGAAATGCATTTCGCCAATGCGTGTTTTACGATTTGGAAAAGCAGCATCAGTTGTACCATTTAGGGCTCTCAAGGCTGCGTTGCATCTGGAAATGGCTCCATATGCTCTTATCCATGCACCGGGGAAACCAAAGTCACCGGCACCATTGTTATCGGGGGATACGAGATAGAACTGTTCATACCTGTCCATCTGAAATTGGTCGTTTAATCCACCTCCTCCCTTATAAGAGTCACCACCGCGAATGCTTCCCCATTCCCAGTTGCTGGTGATGGGCGCGTCCCACCAGTCATTGGCGATTCCTGCATAAGCAGCCGTTGATAGTCCTTCAACTGCAGTGGGAGATGTGAGGCCGGGAGCTGCTACAGCACCCTGAGGCTGATAATCCAGATATTTTTTGCAACCGGCAAAAAGAAGACCGGTAAACAAAAACCACGATATAATTTTACTATGTTTCATAATAATATTTTTTCTTTTTAAAAATTCGCATTGATGCCAACAGTAAATCCGGTCGGGACGGGCCAGAGAGCAAATGAATTTGCGCGTTCCGGATCCTTACTTAAGAAATCCTTATTCTTAAAAGCGACCACGTTATCGCCGGCTACATATATTCTTAATCCTTCCAGTTTGATCGATTTTGTCATGTTGCTCGGCAAATTATATCCCAGCTGAACACTCCTGATTTTGAAATAAGAAGCATTCACATAGAAAAAATTAGAAGTTCTACCCTCATTATTGAGGTTCAGAATAGAAAGAGCAGGTGTCGAAGTAGGTTTCTGAACTGTCCATCCATTGAGCACGCCCGGACCGTAGTTGTTGCGGGTGTCTATAAACGAATTCATAAATTTCACCGGGTCAAATCCTGTTTTTCCGGCAACCCCTGATCCGAAAACGGAGAAATCGAAGTTCTTAAAGTTGAGTTCTATTCGAATCCCATATTCGAGTGTGGGTAATGTGGTGCCAAGCCAGGTCTGATCATTTACATCAACCTTGCCATCTCCATTAAGGTCAGCATACTGTAACCTTCCAGGACCTGCCCCAGGTTGTGATGGTGCTGCATTGACCTGCTGTTGGTCCTGGAATATGCCGATTTCCTTGTAGCCGAAAATGGAAAATTGGGAATGTCCGATAATAGAATGATTAGGATCACCCGGATAGGCAGCTCTTACATCCTCAGGTAAGGCAGTGATTTTGTCAATCCAGTGGCTGGCGTTCCCTGTGATAGAATAACTTAATCCGCTGGCAGTTCTGTTCCGGTAACCCAACACAAATTCCCAACCTTTGGTATTCTTGCTTGCACCATTCACCCATTGTAACTGTCCTTCACCTACAGCACCTGGTACGGGTGGCTGAATTAATATATTACTCGTGTTCTGAATACCAGATTTTTTAAGATATCTATTTCTGCAAACACATTTCCATAAGCCATAAACAGGTTGTTTGTGTTCCACCTGTTCAGGTATTGCATATCAACCGGATTATTTCTGTCTGAGTAACCTGCACCCACAGGACCACCATAGGTGCCATCTGTTTTATATAATGGGATGGTGGGCGCCAGTGTGAGCGCAAGATCTCCGACAGCGTCGCCCCCTACGTCCGTTGTAGAATTAACCTGGGAAGTCCTGGCCAGCTGCATGTTTTCTCCGAACCTGAATTTTCCGTTAAAAGCGCTGGTATGTGCATTTATTCTGGCATTGAAACGCTGGAAATAGGTAAACTGCATCAGGCCATTATTATTATAGTAGCCTAAGTCAATTAGCAGTCCGCTTGTTTTGTTACCGGCCGTTATGGCCAGGTCGTTAGAAGTAATAAGTGCAGTCTTAAATAAGGCATTTTGCCAATTTGTACTTGCTGATGGTTCCAGAGAATCACCACCTACAAAGGGAGCTATGATTACATTGTTAAGAACAGGGTTGGCATAATCGTTGTTCCATTTATACTGATATATATTGCTGGTAGAAATCGTGTTGGGGTCAGATCCGTCATTGACGGCAGCTCTCCAAAGAGCCTCACCTCTTTGTGTTGAAGAAAGTACCGGTTCCTGCCAGGGTTTTTCTGTTTGCCAGGTTGCAAGTGAACTAAACTGGAGATGCACTTTTTCAGCTCCGCTCGTGCCACCGTCTTTGGTTGTCACGATAATAACTCCGTTTGCGGCTCTTGATCCATAAATGGAAGATGCGGAGGCATCCTTCAACACCTGTATGGATGCTATCGAATTGGTATTAATGTTTGCAAAATCCTGATATTGGATAGTAGGAACTCCATCAATTACGTAAAGGGGCGAGTTTAAGTTTCCTAAACCATTCAGATTATTGACACCCCGTATTATAATCGTTGGCGCTGCACCGTTTGCACCGGTTGGCGAACCATCCACCTGAATGTATAAACCGGGTACCTGCCCCTGTAAGGCAAGCATCGGACTGGATACCGGATTATTTTTGATGTTGTTCAGATTAACCACTGATACAGCACCCGTCAAATCAACTTTTTTTTCAGTTTTATAACCAGTTACGACTACCTGGTTCAGTTCCGTATTACTTTCTTCCAAAACAAGATTGAGAGTAGAAGTAGAATTTGTGACTTTCACTTTAAGCGGGGTCATGCCCACAAATGACAGAGTAAGCGTTTCGCCCACTGACGCGGATATTGAAAATTTTCCTTCAGCATCCGTTACCACCGAACTTCCCTTGCCCTGAACTGATACTCCCACCAAAGCTTCGCCGTTCGTTTTGCCTGTTACCTTACCGGTAATAATTTTTTGTTGTGCGAATGAGAATAAAGCCAGCAGCAACATGGGCAGCAAAATTTGTAACTTTCTCATAACTGGTTTTTGTTTTAGGTGTATAAATATTTGTAGTAGTTAATGAAGTACAAGGGTGTGTTCAATATTTTCCAGTGATCTGCCTTTCGTTTCCGGCATTACTTTCCAGACAAAAGCCAATTGGATACAC
>Ga0206913_1020_pt2 | contig 37871 bp, 25 predicted proteins | sample Alteio_BWOrgHeat_72_FD_152942 | JGI IMG/M metagenome (GOLD analysis project Ga0206913, IMG submission 152942) | Enriched cells from forest soil in Barre Woods Harvard Forest LTER site, Petersham, Massachusetts, United States -... | ecosystem: Environmental > Terrestrial > Soil > Temperate forest >... | reverse complement strand
AACAGGCGTGGGTGTTGAAAAACTCCGTGGTCGGAGTGATCTCTCGGCTCATGAGTTTACTTCTTGCGAGTTCTCTTTTTGTCTAATTAAGTGTTTGCTGCTAGAGCGGGTGTTGTCGTTTGAGTGAGAAACCGCACCAGCCGCTTGATATTCTGCGCAGTCGCCGCTAGGAAGAACTGCTCGCGCACGAACTTCAATCTCCGCAGGCGCAGCCGGCGCAGCCCGATCTGATTCTTCAGTTCCGCGAACAAGGCTTCCACCTTCTTTCTTTGCCGTTGTGCATGGGCGAACTCGGGCGTGTCCGCCAACTCCCGTGCCCGTTGCCGGGCAGCTTCGTCCATGTGGATGGCAAGAAAACGAAACGCTCCGCTGGTGCATTGGGCTTTTAGCGCACACGCACCGCAACGTTTGCGAGTTCCGATGTAGGCATAAGTGCGGTTCCGCAGGTTGCGACCACCGTAGTTGAGAACCTGGCCGGCGGGACAGAGATAGCGATTGTGTTCGGGCTGGTAAGTAAACCGCTCGGGACCATAGAACGGGCTGTTCTTCCTGTGGATGCTGTCGCGGGTTCGCATATAGGGAGTGATCTCCCGCTCCGCCAACCACTGCAAGAACTCCCCGTTCCCGTACGTTGTGTCGGCCGCCACCGAATCTGGCTCTCGTCCTTGCCATTGCGCGAAACGTGTCAGCATGGCTTGTGCGGCCACGGTTTCCTGGCTCATGCGCGCCGCTGTGGCCTGCACTCCTACGATCACGCAACTAGGATTGTCCACTAGATAGTTGTCGTAGTACCCCAGCCGCGCTGGCGTACCACCCTTCGTGGCATAGGTCGAATCGGGATCGGTGGTCGATACCTGGTCTTGCTCATGCACCGGTTCCTCGACCGGGTTCTGCGCTTGCAGTTCCACCAGATACTGTCGCACTGTGTGGTTGACTTGTGCCGCTTCCACCAACTGCTCACGTGGAATACGGCTCTCCTTGGCGGCATTCGCTTCCACGAAACTGCCATCCACGGATAAATGCTGGCCCTGTACCAATCCCACTTCGACACACTGCCGCACGATCCGTTCGAACAGCTGCTCGAACAGCTTCGACTCCTGAAACCGACCGTGCCGGTTCTTGGAAAAGGTGGAATGGTGTGGAATCTCTTGATCGAAGCTCAGCCCTGTGAACCACCGCCAGGCCAGATGCATGCGCAGTTCTTCCACCAGCTTGCGCTCGCTGGCGATGCCGTATAAATAGCCGATCAGCAGGATGCGCAGCAGGAGTTCAGGATCAATCGAGGGTCGACCGGTCTCACTGTAGCTTTCCTTCAGTCGCTGCCGCACAAAATCGAAGCTAATGTGCCGGTCGATCAGCCGCAGCAGATGATTTTCAGGAACTTGATCTTCCAGACGGAAGTAATAGAACAACGCTTCAGAACGGGCGTGGTGCCCCATCATGATCAGCAGGCCTCCGGAAATGGAAATCCAGCAAAACATGGAAGGAACTTCTCCTTCTAACTAACATGCTTTTGCTAAATCTCACCTGCTAATCTCAGTGACTTTTTCAACACCCACAGGCGATTACACTCAGAACCGCGTTGTAAGTGTAAAGGCGATTTCACGATAATTAAGAGTTACGCCAAGGGCAACTGTCAGGCCGCCTTTCCGCAGTTGATCGTCCAAGGCGTGCCGAATTGGTCGAACAGCAATCCGAACCGCTCTGCCCAGAAGGTTTCCTGCAGGGGTAGTTGCACGGTGCCGTTCTCCGCAAGCGTGTTGAAGATTCGGTCGGCTTCGTCAGCGGCTTCGACATTGAGCATCACGGAAAAGCCCTGAGGCTTCTGATAGTCCGTGGGGAGCGCGTCGGTGCCCTGGAGAAAGTGGACACCGACAATAAGCGTGGTGTGGAGGATCTTTGTGCGCCATTCCGGCGGGGCTTGAGCGGCCAGGGGAGAATTCCCGTAAGGCATCATCATGGTGATCTTGCCGCGCAGGCACTTCTCATAGAACTTAAAGGCCGCTTCGCACTGACCATTGAATGTCAGGTGGGGATTCAATCGCATCATGCTCTCCTTTGAACGGAATGGCCGTTGTTCGACAATTAAATCTATTCGGAGCCACGTGGCTTATCAACTGGCGTGAACAGGCGTTAACGCTCAGAACGCACCGTGAGTGAAATCGCGATTTTGCAGCAACTATCTCTGACATGGGCGTTCACACGGCCAGAGCGGGAATCGCCATCTGTACAGGGTCACGAGAGAATTTGTATTTTGTTATCTCCACGAGACGAATCGTAGGTTAAAGGGGAGCGACATGTCGAGAATCATGCTTGGCGTGATTTGTGGTCTAGTGTTCGGTGCCATAGACATTGGAATCATGCTGCCCATGACTTTCCCCGACAAAAGGGCTGCCATCACGGCGGCTTTCATTGCACGCTTTGGGATTGGATTCGCCATCGGCGCGGCACGCTTGCCGTGGCCCGGATGGGCTGTGGGATTGATTTTCGGGCTTCTGCTTAGTATTCCCGACGCAATCATCACGAAGGCTTACGGCCCCATCATCGGCATGGGAGCGATAGGAGGAACCATCATCGGCGTCATCATTGGGCGATTTGGGCGCTAGTTTCTTTAGCCGAGCCGTCTTGAGTTCTAATCTCTTGGGGTTCGATTCGGAGGTGCTTTCGTGAGGTTTCTCTCGCTCGGCATAACCATCATGTTTGCTCTTATTGTGCTTGCGGCCTCGAAACAGGGATCGGCCCAGTCATCCAGTGAACATGATAAACAAGAGCTAGAAGGCTCGAAAAAGTGTGGAATGAGGCCCACGAGCATGGAGATGCCGATGTTTTGCAGGGTTTGTGGGCAGATGACCTTGAAGTTGATGTACCGAAAATGCCTGCCATGAGCAAAACAGAAGTAATGGCCTTTGCGCGTTCGGGACGCATGAAGTTCCTCCGCTACGCGACTTCCGACATAAACATTCGTGTCTATGGAGATGCAGCCGTTGTAACGGGTCGCCTGCAATGAACTCGAACACTTAGCGGGCAGGAGCTTTCGGATGATTGGCGGTTCACGAAGGTGTATACGCGCCATGCGCAAACGTGGCGAGTAGTTTCATTCCATGCCTCCGAAGCTGCCAAACCGAATTGAGCCTAGCGTTGATGAAATCAGGCGTTATCGCTCAATAAGTGATATGGCGATGTTTATCACCGATCACCAAAGGCCGTTGAACTTACTGCTCATGTTCTCCCGATGTGATGACGGTTTGGACAGAAGACGGGCAGCGCTCCAGCCGAGGTGACAGGTGGAAGTTGAATGCCAGGGCTGATCGTACAAGGCTTGTTTCCCAATGCGGATTTCTCGATCCGCCGCAGCACCTCTTCAATGGCGCTGAAATCCAGAGGAATGAATTCCTTTTTGCCGTTGTAAATCCCTTCGGCAAAGTCACGCTGAGCCCGGTGACTTCCGTCATCGATCACGATCGAATGCTGCTTCAGCTCCTTTAGAAAGTCATCAAAGTCATCTGACGCCCTAGCGAACACGAACGAGCGAATCGGTAAGTCGAAGAAGCGATGAACAATAAATTCCCGCACTAGCTCTCTCACTTCGTCTTGCCCGATTTTGCCTGTGCAGGTGGGTACAAGCGCATTCGGAGCCCTTATCGAGTGCGCCTGTTTGACTACTCTGCCGGTGCCATAGACGAACAGGAATGTCTGCATATCCGGCCGGTACTCGATGACGAGCTTCTCCAGCGCAGCGGGATCGCTTAGAAGCGGCTGCAGGTCAATCTTCTGCGCCCACTCCGATCCGAGTGCTGCAGCTGCAAGTACCAATAAAACCGCCAAGCTGATGGCGAGAGATGACGTGAGCGTTCGCAGTAACGATTTCACACGCACACTTTACCGCTATAAGGGTGATTTTCCGCGATAAGTGTTGTAATCAGGCGTTTACGCTCAGAACGCACCGTGAGTGAAATCGCGATTTATCAATAACTACAGTCCCACCATGAACTCAATAGGCCGTGCCCTTGTTGTTGGGGATGAGACAGGTAACGGTGCCGAGGTTCGACCGTTGCCAAACCGTCGGAAGCAGTTCCGCGATTGTGCGGCATCCGCCAAATCGCAAAAGACAAGTGGTGTTGAAGGCCATCGCCGCCCGCCGTCTATCCTGCGCCGTTGTACGACCAAATTCTACGATTCCATTTGCCAGTTCCGGCGACTCCCGCCCCCACGGGTTGATAACGAACCAGTCGCAGACGTCGGAGCATACATCCACCTGCACGTGAACTACAGGGCTGGTGCCGTGTTTGAGGGCAGTCCGCGATTCCAGCATCACGAGCGACAGCTTGTCCTTGACCACGTCAAATCTGGCCGTCATTCGGGTGTTTGGCAAAATGTCCCCATCCACCGGTATTTGATTTCCTATTTCAACTTCATACGAGCAGTAGTCGGGTGTGCAGTGGCGGGACTGCGTCATTCTGCGCCCATACGCTTGCAAGAGTCGGTGAAACGCAGCAGTTGGGTCAGACGAAACGATGACACCGTTTACGTCAGCCAACATGCGGCGTGCCGATTTGCGTAGTGAGAAGGTATACAGGAGGACGGAAGCAGCAATCGCCAGCGTGAGGCCACCAACGGCTAGCAAGCAGGCGTGGCGGACTTTTTTCCTGTCCATCACTGCGATAGACACCGTGTCGCTAAAGTTCGCTCCAACTGGCGTGAAACAGGCGATTACACTCAGAGCCGCGTTGTAAGTGTAATGGCGATTTTTCATCAATTACTCGTTCTGCTGCGATTTGGTTGCTTATTCGACAGCATTGAAACGGGCTTTTCCAACGAGTTGGTTAAGGAGTCTAACTTCTGATTGCGTTTCATCTCTGTCGAGCCAGTCGGCCAACACGGTGTAGGAGAACACTGCCTCGCAGACCATATCTGGTGCCACGCAGCCACCTATGAACCAGTAGTAAATGTGCAGTCTGTAGCCGTCCTCTACGGTGTCCTTCTCCGAGCGCCGTATGAGGTTTTCTGTGGTTTCGTTCACCTCAACGTTGCCAGATTCGCTGAATAGCTGTCGCAACCGCTCCACAGGGTTGGCGACACCCTTCGTCGTGACCAGCGACACGCGAAACCATCCTGGCGGCGGATCTGGCAGTTGATACAGATACGTTCCGACATCGCCAGAATCGACCTCAATCCATTCGTGTGGAATCAAGAATGACAATCTCTGATTGAAGATTGCGACTTCGTCTAGCCGTCTGACCTTCGACATGTTCCCGATTCTAAAGCTGAGTAATTGACCTGAACAGGCGTGGGTGTTGAAAAACTCCGTGGTCGGAGTGATCTCTCGGCTCATGAGTTTACTTCTTGCGAGTTCTCTTTTTGTCTAATTAAGTGTTTGCTGCTAGAGCGGGTGTTGTCGTTTGAGTGAGAAACCGCACCAGCCGCTTGATATTCTGCGCAGTCGCCGCTAGGAAGAACTGCTCGCGCACGAACTTCAATCTCCGCAGGCGCAGCCGGCGCAGCCCGATCTGATTCTTCAGTTCCGCGAACAAGGCTTCCACCTTCTTTCTTTGCCGTTGTGCATGGGCGAACTCGGGCGTGTCCGCCAACTCCCGTGCCCGTTGCCGGGCAGCTTCGTCCATGTGGATGGCAAGAAAACGAAACGCTCCGCTGGTGCATTGGGCTTTTAGCGCACACGCACCGCAACGTTTGCGAGTTCCGATGTAGGCATAAGTGCGGTTCCGCAGGTTGCGACCACCGTAGTTGAGAACCTGGCCGGCGGGACAGAGATAGCGATTGTGTTCGGGCTGGTAAGTAAACCGCTCGGGACCATAGAACGGGCTGTTCTTCCTGTGGATGCTGTCGCGGGTTCGCATATAGGGAGTGATCTCCCGCTCCGCCAACCACTGCAAGAACTCCCCGTTCCCGTACGTTGTGTCGGCCGCCACCGAATCTGGCTCTCGTCCTTGCCATTGCGCGAAACGTGTCAGCATGGCTTGTGCGGCCACGGTTTCCTGGCTCATGCGCGCCGCTGTGGCCTGCACTCCTACGATCACGCAACTAGGATTGTCCACTAGATAGTTGTCGTAGTACCCCAGCCGCGCTGGCGTACCACCCTTCGTGGCATAGGTCGAATCGGGATCGGTGGTCGATACCTGGTCTTGCTCATGCACCGGTTCCTCGACCGGGTTCTGCGCTTGCAGTTCCACCAGATACTGTCGCACTGTGTGGTTGACTTGTGCCGCTTCCACCAACTGCTCACGTGGAATACGGCTCTCCTTGGCGGCATTCGCTTCCACGAAACTGCCATCCACGGATAAATGCTGGCCCTGTACCAATCCCACTTCGACACACTGCCGCACGATCCGTTCGAACAGCTGCTCGAACAGCTTCGACTCCTGAAACCGACCGTGCCGGTTCTTGGAAAAGGTGGAATGGTGTGGAATCTCTTGATCGAAGCTCAGCCCTGTGAACCACCGCCAGGCCAGATGCATGCGCAGTTCTTCCACCAGCTTGCGCTCGCTGGCGATGCCGTATAAATAGCCGATCAGCAGGATGCGCAGCAGGAGTTCAGGATCAATCGAGGGTCGACCGGTCTCACTGTAGCTTTCCTTCAGTCGCTGCCGCACAAAATCGAAGCTAATGTGCCGGTCGATCAGCCGCAGCAGATGATTTTCAGGAACTTGATCTTCCAGACGGAAGTAATAGAACAACGCTTCAGAACGGGCGTGGTGCCCCATCATGATCAGCAGGCCTCCGGAAATGGAAATCCAGCAAAACATGGAAGGAACTTCTCCTTCTAACTAACATGCTTTTGCTAAATCTCACCTGCTAATCTCAGTGACTTTTTCAACACCCACAGGCGTTATCACTCAAAACTCGCCCCCCAGTCGTCTCTCTTTCCCATTACGGCACAACAATCGATGCACTGGAAATAGTGCAGGGGTGCACAATTCATGCCTCTAATGCTTACCCCTGGCGACATTGACTTGCCCGGGCGTTCGACCTAACATGCGACCTCTGGAGTGCCCATGGCCGCGCCTCACATCATCGGTCAGACGCTCGGGCACTATTGCATTGTCGAAAAAATCGGCGCTGGGGGCATGGGCGAAGTCTACCGAGCCCACGACGCACAGCTTGGCCGTGATGTCGCACTGAAGATCCTTCCTACAGGGTTACTGAGCGAAGAAAGCGCGCGGAAGCAGTTCCGCCGTGAAGCACTAGCGCTCGGCAAACTGAATCATCCTCACATTGAGACGGTCTTCGAGTTCAGCACTCACGACGGCATCGACTTCCTGGCGATGGAGTTGATTGATGGCTCGCTCCTCAGCTCCAAGCTGGCCAATGGTCCCCTACCCGAGACCGAAGTCCTTCGGCTGGGCAAGGAAATGGCTGAAGGATTGAAAGCCGCAAATGAACAAGGCATCGTTCATCGCGATCTCAAGCCGGGCAACATAATGCTCACCGCGGAAGGCAGACTGAAGATCCTTGACTTTGGTCTGGCCAAGCTGGTGCATCCTCAAGCTGACCCCGATCTCACTCGCAGTCTCCCTACGCAGACCATTTCGGGAACGGTTCCGTACATGTCTCCCGAGCAGTTGCGCGGACTGCCCGTCGATAGCCGCAGTGACATTTACGCGGCTGGGGCAGTGTTGTATGAAATGTGCACAGGAAAGAGACCGTTTCAGCAGGAATCCGCGGAGCTGATCGGTGCAATCCTTCATGAGACTCCGAGGTCTCCCAGAACCCTTAACGGCAGGATCAGTACCCGACTGCAGGAAATTATCCTGAAGTGCCTCGATAAGGATCCGGAAAAGCGCTACCAGTCGGCCACACAGCTCCTCGAAGCCCTAACAGCGGCCAGCACAGTTCCAAGACGTCGTGCGGACGTGTGGACCGCCACAGCCCTAATTCTCATTTTGGGCATCGGCATAGGTATTGGCGTCAACTTCGGCAAACTACGGGCACGCTTTTTGCATCGGAATGCGACCTCAACGGCGGAGATGGAGCCGGTAGCCCCGTCTATAAAAGCTCGCAGAGCGGTGGCCGTGCTGGGATTCAAGAATGTTTCTGGGAGAGCTGATGCGGGTTGGCTTTCCACCGGGATTTCAGAAATGCTCACCACGGAACTCGGCACCGGCAATCAGATCCGCACTGTCTCCGCAGAGAACGTAGTCCGGGCAAAGAGAGACTTGTCTATTCCGGACGCGGACACGCTGGCCGGAGACACCCTGGCCCACCTGCGCAGAAATATTGGCGCCGACTACATAGTGCTCGGCTCTTATGTCGATCTCGAACATGGGAAGCAAGCTGAGGTTCGGCTCGACCTTCGTCTTCAGGATGCAAGAACTGGAGAGACCGTCGGCCTGGTCTCGGAAACGGGGCAGGAAGACGAACTGTTCGAATTGGTGACCAAAGCAGGAAAAGAACTTCGCCAGAAACTTGGCATCGCGCCTATGTCCGCGGTAGAAACCAAGGAGGTACGCTCTTCAGTTCCTGACAGCGCCACTGTCTCGCGGCTCTACGCGGAAGGTCTTTCAGAACTTCGCAAGTTCAATCCCATTGCGGCACGGGATCTGCTAGAGAAAGCTATCGCTCAAGACCCAAACTTTGCTTTGGCGCATTCGGCGCTGGCGGACGCATGGAGCGCACTTGGGTACGATGCGAATGCGACTGGTGAAGCAAAGAAGGCGCTCGATGCTTCGGCAAGCCTCGACCGCGAACAGCGTCTTGCGATCGAAGGACATTATTATGAGGCCGATAAGCAGTGGCCCAAGGCGATCGAGACATATCGCACATTGTGGGAATTTGCCCCCGATAACATCGAGTATGGTCTTCGCCTGGCTCAGTGCCAAGCCAGTTCGGGTCAACCGAAGCAATCCCTCGATACCATTCAAACCCTTCGCAAACTCCCACCACCGATTAATGACGATCCTCGTATTGACCTAGCGGAAGAAGTCGCGGCGCGCGCTTCCTCAGACTTCAAGCGAGCCTTGGCGGCATCCTTGCAAGCGACCGAGAAAGGCACCGCACATCAGGCTCAACTACTGGTTGCCCGCGCTCAGCTTGCGCAGTCACGTTCGTACTACAGCCTCGGCGACCTCGATCATGCGCGCACAGCGGCAGAGGAGGCCAAACGCCTGTTTGCGTCTGCGGGCGACCAAAGCGGCGAGGCGGCTGCGTTGCATAACATCGCCGCTGTACTGTCCGATAAAGGTGATAACGCCGGCGCGAAACAGATGAATCAAGAAGCACTGGTCACTTGTAATAAAGTGGGAAACCAGAAATGCATGGCCGACATACTAAACAGCATCGGCGTCATCCTCAAAGACCAGGCTGATTTCGACGGGGCTCGCAGCCAGTACGAGCAATCGATTGCCATTCGGCGGAAGATCGGCGACCGCAGCGGCGAGGCCATCTCGTTGAACAACATTGCGGTTGTTTTCTATGAACAGGGACAACTCGGGAACGCGCGCCAGATGTACGATCAAGCCTTAGCCGTCGCCCGCAACATCGGCGAGAAGCGCGGCATTGCGCGTGCGCTTACCAATGTCGGCATCGTGTTGCAGGATCAAGGGCAGCTCGCCCGAGCCCAGAGGGTGTGTGAGGAATCCATCGCGATTCGCCGTCAGATTTCCGACCGACAAGGACTGGGAATCGCGTTGAATAATTACGCCGTGCTCATGCTGGACAAAGGGGATCTTCCCGCGGCGGAGAAGGCCATCGAGGAGCAGCTTTCTATTAATCAGGAGGCTGGCAATCAGCGCGGGCTCGCATATGCCTTGTTCGTAAAGGGAAATATCCTTACTGCTGAAGACAAGTTGGCCGAAGCAAGAAAAGACTATGAGCAGGCGCTCGCGATCCGCGAGAAGATTGGAGAAAAGATCACTGCTGAAGAGAACAGGATTGCGCTGGCAAAGCTCGCGATCGAAGAAGGCAGTCCAGGCGATGAAGCTTCTCTGCGGGAGGTTCTGACGCAAGCTGGAAAGCAAAAGGAGCCGGAGATCGAGACTTTCGCCGAAATCACGCTCGCGGAGTCACTGCTGAAATCGGGAAGACCTGCCGAAGCGGCCAAAGAGGTCCTTCCCGCAGAAACAGCGGCGATGAAGACGGAAGCACGTCTGCATCGGATTGAGGTGTTCATCGTGGCCGGTCGCGTGCACGCGGCGCAGCGCGACTCGTCGAAAGCGGAACGCCTGCTGACCACCGGATTGTCGGAGTCGAATCAGATCGGTTGTGGACGATGTCAGTTAGAGGCGCGCTTGGCTCTTGCCGAAATGAGCGTACAACGCAAGGACAGGAACGCTCAGACGTCAATCGCAAACCTCAAGAGCGACGCCACCAGGCGTGGTTTCTTGCTTGTTGCCCAAAAAGCTGCTGCGTTGGCCGCCAGGAACTGATTTTCGTAGCGGACTCAGCCTGAGACCGTTTTCAAAGCCTATACCTTCAAGGAGCTGCCGAAGGCTCGCTCGAAGAAGCCCAAGGATCCTCCGACACTTTCACTGATTCTTTGTGTGCAACCCGGTTGCACGTGCAACCGGGTTGCACTTGTATTAGCTCCGCTTCTTCCCTCCGTTAGCCTTTCCGTCCGCTTCCCATAGATCCAGTAGAGTCACTTCGACATAGTTGGTCACCGAACGCCGGGTCTTGGCCGCTGCCTCGGCCAGCCGCTTCTTGAACTCCGAGGAAACGCGCAGATTCAGAGTCGCCGTTTTCGCTTTTCTCGCCGCTTTCATGCCCCTCAAGCCTTTAATAAATGTGCGAAACACCTGCTTTTCGACTGGCTATCGTAACGCCTGTAGCGATACAGTGTCAACCGAAATGCGTTACGAGAAGGAGCGATTTATGAAAACACCTTATGCCGACCTGGCGCGCACGAACCTGCGTCTGGCTCGCATGAAATACGGCACAGGCCTGAGTTATCCGCAGCGAGTGAGCCTGAAGGCCCTCACCCGGCAGTTTGGATTCTCTATGCAACTAGGCGAGATCCTGCTGCTGGACGGTTCGTGGTATGTCACTCACTCTGGTTTGCTTCGATTGGCCACGCGCAAGGGCTGTATCGGGATTCGCGTGCAGTCGGTATCGGGTTTCTGTACACCTGCAGAATCGAAGTGGGCATTTCGCGCCACGGCGTTCAAGTCAGCCACCTGCAAGGGATTCAGCGGATATGGGGATGCAGATCCAGGCAATGTTTCGACCCTGGTGCGGGGAGCGGAAATGCGCATCGCCGAAACCCGAGCCGTGAATCGGGCGCTGCGCAAAGCCTATGGCATCGGACTGTGCTCAGTCGAGGAGATCGGCACCTTCAACCCAAGCTCTGAGCCTGCAGCCGCTGCGGTGCGAAAGATTCCTCAAGCGGTATGCGGCAACGGGCATCCGTTGCGCGATCGGCTCTTTCTTTTGGTCCGGCAGCATCGGCTCGATACTGGACTAGTGAAACTCTATGCTGCCGATTTCTGTGGAACGCAGGCGTTGCGGCAGGTCAGCCGAGAGAAGATGGGCGAGTTCATCGAGCACCTTTCCGCTGAAGCCACTCGCGATGGAGAAGCCTTGCGCCGCAAGCTCGAGACCTATCAGAAGACCAGTGAAGGTGTGGCATGAGACGCCAGATTCAGGGGCTCAGTTCATCTTCAACCGTCAGCGAAATTCCCGACGGCGTGTATCTCGTCAGAGTGCAGAAAGCTCACTATCGCTGGCACAAGGTGAAGCCGTTTTACGAACTGCATTTCTTCGTCCTGCAGCCGGAAGCACTGGTAGGCGCTTCCTTCGTGGCCCGGCTGTTCTGCTCTCCCAAAGCGTTGTGGAAGTTTGCCTGGTTCTTGCGCGACTTCCGCTATAGCCAGGAGCTGCTCGATCGCGATGAGATCGACGCTCGGGCTTTGATCGATCTTCAGGGTGTGCTCCAGATTTCCAATGAGATCGTCAACGGACGAGCGATCGTAAACCTGAACGCCTTTGTGCCAGCCGCCGACTGGGAGCACTTGGCCAGCCATACTCGCAGTCCGGAGGTGGCCTGATGGTGTACAGCTACAGCCAGATCAACCAGTACCTCTCCTGCCCGCGTTCGTATCGTCATCGCTACATTGAAGGCTGGAGAGAAAAGGACACGCGCGCCAATCTAGTCTTTGGCAGAGCATTTGAAACAGCGCTGGCGTCTTATTTCCGTGGAGAGGATTGTGGTCAGAGACTACACGATGAGTGGGCGCAATTCCGAGGTTCCGAACTCGATTACGGGCGCGGCGATACTTGGGACAGCATGCTCACTCAAGGCATTCAGTTGCTGGAGCGCTTCTGCCAAGAAAACCGGGTTCGCATTCTCGAGCCTCACTCTCACCTTCAGCTAAGAATCCATCGCCAGCTTGCTCCGGGCACGGACTTTGTTTCCTATATCGATGCGATTGGGGAGCTCGACGGAATCAGCTCGATCATTGAATGGAAGACGACCTCGGCGCGGTACTCGGAAGAACCCGCCGGTTTGCTCGCTCTCGATCCGCAGCTTCTTTGTTACTCCTGGATGACCGGCATAGCCGAGGTCGCAATGGTCGTCTTCGTACGCAAACGGCTGCCTGAGATTCAGTACCTACGCACCACAATCACCGCAGAGCAGCGCGCACAATACGGCCAGCTGGTCGAGGACACAATCACGCAGATAGAGTCGGCGCGCTTTCTCCCGCACAGCGGCATCCGTTTTCCCAACAACGGCTGCACGACCTGCCCATTCATCGGTCTATGTCTGTGTAAAGAAGAGTTGGTTGCTGCCAGCCTCATTCAGACAAGAAGGAACGAACTTGATTGGATTGACCAGCTTGATTGTTAAGGATCCGCCCATGCTGCCTAAGCTGGATCCCAGTCGCGCACGCTTTGTAATCGAGAAGATCGATGACATTCTCGCTTGGGAGAGTGCAGTCGAGAATACGCGCGACTCCAGGTTCGTCGAGCTCGGCAAATATCTGTGCGAAGTCCGAGCTGGCCAATACTGGCGCACAGAGAATCTAAAGTCCTTCGACGAGTTTCTTGAAAAGCGATTTCCTGAATCTCGACGTAAGGCTTACTACCTCATGTCGATTCACGAACATCTTCCCAAACCAATCAAGAAAGACTTACCCGAAATCGGTTGGGCAAAAGCCGTCGAACTGGTGAAAGTCGCGCGCTCGGATCGCGACCGCTTCGACTCCGGAGCGTGGCTACGCAAAGCTCACGAGTTGCCCAAAGAGCAGTTTCAGCACGAAGTGGAGAAGCACCTGACAGGCAAAGATACCGAACTCTCTGATGTCATTTATTTCAAGTTGTACAAAAGCCAGATCCCGGTTGTGGAGCAGGCAATTGAAACGGCCGCGCTGATGCTGGGATCAGATAAATCCCGTGGCTATTGCCTCGAAATGATATGTGCCGACTTTCTGGCCGGCGCCCACGCTTCCGGAGGCGATCCTCAAGTCTTCCTCGGAGCCATTTGGCGTGCGTTCCAAATGTTGTCCGATCCTCAGCAACTCGAATTCGTAAATCGTATACGGACGGAATATGAAGGAGAAGGCCCTACATCGATCGCAAGCTAGTTCGAGTATCTCTTTGGAATTGAGACTGACGATTCTTAATCGCGACAGTTGGAGATGTCAGAACTGCGGAAGCTCGCGCCAGCTAGAAATCCACCATCAGCTATTTCGCAGTCACGGCGGATCGGACATCGAATCGAATCTAGTAACGCTTTGCCATTGTTGTCATGCTCAAATTCATTTGGCTCCGACTAAGAGGTGAGCTGCACCTCCGTTCCTCCGAAAAACACGTTCCTCCGTTCCTCCGAAAAAGTTGATCGTTGGCTAAAAGGCAAAACTTGTTGCGATTGAAGCTGAGCTGGACGTAAGCTCCTCGATTGTGCAGCAACGAAAGACATCTTCTGGAATTCACGTCAGCATCTTTGTGTTCAGCACGTCAATAAAAATATTTAGTGAGAGTTTCGCGGCTTGGACATCGTCTCAGTCAATTGTGGAGCTGTTTCCAGGCGGGCCTCTTATCGAGTAGCTTCCCGCAACTTACTTCTCACTGTCGCTCTCGTTTTGCTTTGCCCTCTTATTACGTTTGGTCAATGTGCCTTAAACCAGAGTGACCCGTCCGTAACAATCTGCAGTCCGACCAACGGATCTACTGTAACTTCGCTCGTACATTTCGTGGCCGGCAGCCGATCGAGTGTTCCCGTTCTCGCGATGCAGATTTATGAAGATGACATTCTCGTTTACCAGAGCAGAGAGGGCAGTATTGATACTTTCCTTCCAATCTCGTCCGGCCCTCATTTTATCGTTGTAAAAGGTTGGCAGTCTTCGGGAACTCCGTTTTCCAAGTCGTTGCGCATTAAGGCTTCGAATTCGCACACGTCCACCTCAACCACGGCTACCGGCGCTGGCGGAAGCAGCAACTCATCTGCGACTGTGACCGCACAAGGACGAACCGACTGCTCGGGAACAGGAGCAAGTCGTTCAGTGACGATTTGCGCTCCAGCGGATGGATCGACCATGGTGTCGCCGGTGCATGTGGTTGCCGCCGGTACATCGAGCGTTGCGGTAGTGGCGATGCAGGTCTATGACAATGACAAGCTCATTTATTCGAACGGTTCTAACAGCATCGATTCCTACCTCACGATGCGACCGGGCTGGCATTACCTCGTGGTGAAAGCCTGGGATTCTTCTGGAAAAGACTTTTTCACCGCGCAAAGAATCCAAGTTGGGAACTCCACGTCTCCGCCAAATTCGGGGCCGGCCATTCAGCTCAGTGCTACTCCGGCCAGCATCTCTCCGGGACAAAACGCGACGTTGTCGTGGTCCATTACGAATGCCACCTCGGTGGACATTGAACCCGGAATTGGGAAAGTGAGTTCGTCCGGCTCGGCTACGGTAATGCCGAGCAGCACCACCACTTATACGGCGAGAGCGACTGGGCCCGGAGATAATACGAGTGCGTCAACGATAATTACGTTGAGACCGGATCCGCCGCAACCACGCATACCCGAGCCGCTGCCTGCTGGGCCCCCCGGGAGCTTGCAGTCCATCAACCACGTCATCTATATGCTGCAGGAGAACCGCTCGTTCGATCACTACTTCGGACACTTGAATGCATACCGGCAAATGCAAGGACTGCCTGCCGAAGTGGATGGTTTGCCCTCTGGTGCGCAGAACTTGAGTTTCGACGGGACGGCAAATATTCAGGCGTTCCACATGAATTCCGTGTGCCAGTTGGATTTGAGCTCTGCCTGGAATGAGAGCCACGTCTCGTTCAATCGCAACAATCCGGCGTCGAACACCGGGCTCAATGACGGATTCGCATACACGGCTGGAAAATTTGCACGCGACAATGGCTATTGGGATGTCGAAGGACAGCGCACAATGGGCTACTACGACTGGACTCAGCTTCCCTACTACTACTTCATGGCGACGCAGTTTGCGATTTCCGATCGCTGGTTTTCGCCCGCTCCTACACGTACGGCTCCGAACCGATACTATGCAGTTTCCGCAACATCGGTCGGACATGCATATCCGGCGACTAGCGGCCTAACGAATCCGACAATCTTTGACGAACTGCAGCAGGCCGGCATTTCATGGAAGGTGTATGAGGGCACTTCCGGAGATACGATCCTTGGCGACTGGCAAGGCTTTGTGAGCAAATACGGGAGTCATTTTGTTGACGCTTCCCAATTTGCGACCGATGCTGCAAACGGAACTCTGCCTGCCGTAGCTCTCATCGAGCAGAAACAAAATCTCGACGAACACCCAGGCAACGATATTCAGCAGGGGTCGGCATATGTGGCGAGTCTGATCAACGCGTTAATGAACAGTCAGTCATGGAAGGACTCGGTCTTTATTATTACGTGGGACGAGGCGGGGAACTTCTACGATCACGTTCCCTCGCCGCCGGCGCAGAGCCCCGACGGTATTCCGCCGCAGGATTTGGCATCGACTGACATTCAGGGTGATTTCACCCGATATGGTTTCCGGGTACCGAACATCGTGATCTCACCATTCACAAAGACTCATTATGTATCTCACACAGTAATGGATACCACAGCTATCCTTAAATTGATCGAGACCCGGTTCAACCTGCCGAGTCTAACGGCGCGAGACGGCAATTCTCCGGATATGACGGAGTTCTTCGATTTCCAAGACGTGCCCTGGCGCACGCCCCCGAGTCCGCCCGCACAGCCAACGAACGCGCCTTGTTATTACGACCACCTTCCGTAAACTCATGATGTGGCATAAGTCGGCGCGAGTCAGTATCATGCAGACCCATTGGTGCCAAGTTTCACACCTCACTTATATCTCGGGGCAACCTATCATTCTGAGTTACCCATCTTCCACTCTGGGCTGAGCTGCTCTAGAGGAGGCTCGATTCCTGCCCAGAGACCCCGGATGCGCTCCCAATTTGTTCGTTTAAGACCGGTCCTTCATCTCCTTTTATTCGCAATTTCAACCAGTTCCGCTCAGGTCGCGGTGACGACATACCACAACGACAATCAACGGACGGGCGCGAACCTGCATGAAGGCGTTCTGACCCCTGCGAACGTCAATTCCAGCGGCTTTGGGCTGCTCTTCTCACGATCGATAACCAACTCTTCAATTATCGGCAATGGCGGTAGCTATACACAGCCGCTGTACGTTCCGAACTTAAATATTGGCGGTGCACTCCGTAATGTTGTGTATGTGGCCACCGAGCAAAATACGATCCTTGCGTTCGACGCAGACCAGAATCTAGGGCCGCTTTGGACTCAGCAGTACGGCACCCCCATCCCCGCACGTTCGGCGCAGAGTTACCTGGCTGACGCAATCGGTATTCAATCTACGCCGGTGATCGACATTCCCAGCAGAACGATGTATTTCGTCTCGGCGACTCCCGTAAACGGCAATGACGCGCACTTCCTGCACGCGGTGGACATTACCAACGGAACTGAGAAGTTTGGCGGTCCGGTCCAAATTCAGGCGTCGGTGCCGGGGAACGGAGATGGTGGCAGCACGGTCAACTTCAACGCCAATGTGCAGAATCAACGACCTGGCCTCATGCTGAACAATGGGCAAGTATTTATAAGTTGGGGCTCGTACGACGACGACACCAGTCTAGGCAATTACCACGGTTGGGTGATGGCTTATGACGCCCGGACGCTGGCTCAGACAGCTGTTTTTAACACCACTCCGAACGGCAGCCAAGGAAGTACTTGGGCATTGGGAGCGCTCGCGGCTGACTCTGCCGGAAACGTCTTTGTCGGTTCTGCGAATGGATCTACAGATTCGACACAAAACAACTTCGCCGACAGCTACCTGAAACTGAGTGGTTCAAACCTGGGTGTCTTGGATTACTTCACTCCGTCTGACTGGTCAACCCTGAACGCTCACGATTACGACCTCAATGGCGGAGGGGCTGTCGTGTTGCCCGACCAACCAGGGTCTCATCCTCATTTAATCGTTTGGGGCAGCAAGGGCGGCAAGATTTACCTGGCTGATCGCGACAACCTGGGCCGGCTCTCGACGAATGACAGTCAGGTTGTGCAGTCAATTCAGGCTTGGAGCACTGATCCCAATGCCCCTAACACGTGTCAGGGAAACGAAGGGGACAAGGACAACCAGTGTGTCCGCACATTGCCTGCCTATTGGAACAACAATGTTTATTTCATTCCGCAGAATCAGGGGATTCAGGCCTACAGCCTGAGTAACGGTCTTCTTTCCACCTCGCCGACTTCACAGGACACTACCATCCCATATTCGCTTCGCGGAGCCGCCCCGGCGATCTCCTCGAAGGATGATTTCAACAACGGGATCGCCTGGGCCGTAAAAACTGATCAGACCAGCAATGGGAACGTTGCCACTCTGGCGGCATATGACGCGACGAATGTCTCCAATGTCCTCTACACAAGCAACCAGAACTCGGCCCGCGATCAAATCTTCCCAGGACAACTATTTTCGAACCCAACTGTCGCCAATGGCAAGGTGTATGTAGCCGGAACCGATCAACTCTATGTCTACGGTTTGCTTACCGGATTGACTGGACAACCTCCGACAGCAAATGTTTCGCTGAATTCAAATTCAGGGCAAACGGTGACTGCTTCCACGTCAGGCTCTTCCGATCCTGATGGGACGATCGTCTCTTCTTGGATCGACTTTGGTGACGGCACGACTTCGGTGAACAGCACGACTGCAACTCACACGTATGCAAATCCTGGGAGCTACAACATCGTCGCTACCGTATATGACGATGCTGGCAGAGTGTCTCGGACAACGACGACCGCGACGGTGACTAACACCTCGACCGCCGTTACCACTTACCACAACGACAATGCGCGCACCGGGCAGCAGTTGAATGAAACGATTCTGACACCAAGCAACGTGAATTCTTCCTCGTTCGGAAAGAAGTACTCCTTTCCGGTTGATGGCCAGGTGTATGCGCAACCTCTTTATGTACCCGGTTTGACGGTTAATGGAGCGACACACAACGTCGTGTTCGTGGCCACCGAACACGACAGCGTTTATGCCTTTGATGCGGATGGAAAGCAGACCACAGCGTTATGGCATGTGAGCTTCATAAATCCTCCGAACATCATCCCCGCCATCAGCGGTGCGGGGGATGAGGGCGTTTCCCCAGAGATTGGAGTAACCGGAACTCCGGTCATCGACATGTCCACAGGCACGATGTACGTGGTTTCGATGACGAATGAAAACGGCCACAACAAATTCCGCCTGCACGCGCTGGATATTACGACAGGAGCAGAGAAATTTGGCGGACCTGCTCTGATGCAGCCGTCCGTAAGTGGGACGGGGGCAGAGAGCGCAAATGGCGTCATAACGATCAATCCCGGTTGTCTACAGAGAACCGGTTTGGCATTGTTAGGAAACACGGTTGTTGCTTGCTTTGGATCCTGCAGTCACGGTTGGGTGGTCGGTTATGACACGCAGACACTAACGCAAAAAGCAGTGTTCAATCCCACCGCCAATGGCAAAGGCGGAGGGATCTGGATGGGTGGGGGAGCGCCAGCGATCGATAACGTGGGTTACATGTTCTTGATCACAGGCGCCGACGCCGATAGTACCGGGCCGCAATACAACAACAGCTTTCTTGAATTCGACCCTAACATGAAGCTCGTCGACTACTTCATGCCTTCGAATTCGCAAGACCTTATCAACAATGATGCCGACCTTGGCAGTGGAGCTCCTATCATCATGCCGGACAATACCTCTGCGCATCCGCACGAAATGATTGGAGCCGGCAAAGACGGCCGAATATTTGTAATTGATCGTGACACTTTAGGAGGATTTAACAATCCGGATCGCGCGATTCAAGAGATTCAGGCAGGCAACAGTCCTTCTGATAATTTCTTCGATACGCCAGCATTCTGGAATGGGAATGTGTATTATCACTCCGAGCAGGGAGTGCTCCAGCGGTTCACGTGGTCGAATGGACTCTTGTCCACCTCGCCCGCCGCGAGCGGATCCACAGTCTTCGGAATCCATGGTGCGACGCCATCAATTTCCGCAAATGGAACTAGCAATGCAATTGTCTGGGAGCTGCAGGTGGATCAGCAACCGAATAAGGGTCCCGCAATTCTGCATGCGTACGACGCCACGAATGTCGCACACGAGCTCTACAACAGTACCCAACCTGGGTCGAGGGATGTTGCTGGCCCAGCGGTGAAATTCACGGTGCCCACGGTTGCGGACGGAAAAGTATTTGTGGGGACTGGAAACGAGTTGGATGTTTACGGCCTGCTAAGTCAGGCAAATACGCCGCCCTTCGGATATATCGATCACTCGGTGAACGCGAACAACGGCAGTACGACGGTACCGCAGAACACGGTGCTGCAGGTATCCGGATGGGCTGCAGACAACGAGGATGGTGCACCCGTAGCGCGGGTACAGGTGTTGATTGACGGCACTTCGATCGGTAACGCTACGTTGGGGCTCTCACGTCCTGATGTTGCTGCGGCACTGGGCAGCAACCGTTTTGTGAACAGTGGCTGGACACTCCAGTACAACATCGGAAACTTAGCAACGGGCAGCCACACGGTTTCCGCAATTGCCTACGATTCGCAAGGAGCGACGGCCCAGTTGAACTGGAGCGGTAGCGGAGCGGCAACCTTCAACGTGATTGCCAACACGCCGCCCTTCGGCAGTTTCGATAGCATGACGCCCACGGTGGCTCAGTTCACGTCATTGCAGGCGTCCGGGTGGGCGGCGGACAAGGAAGACGGAGCCCCGGTCGGGGGGCATGTCGAAGTGCGCATTGACGGCAGCGCAGTTGCCAACGCCACGCTGGGCGGATCACGTCCCGACGTGGCGGCTGCATTCAATGATCCGCGCTACACCAACAGCGGTTGGAGCGTGAGCTACAACATCGGCAACCTGGCGGTAGGCAACCACAGCGTGTCGGTTGTGGCTTTCGACTCCTTTGGCGCCAGCACCATCCTCAACACGCGCACGCTCAACGTGATTGCCAACACGCCGCCGTTCGGCAGTTTCGATAGCGTGACGCCCACGGTGGCTCAGTTCACGTCATTGCAGGCGTCCGGGTGGGCGGCGGACAAGGAAGACGGAGCTCCGGTCGGGGGGCATGTCGAAGTGCGCATTGACGGCAGCGCAGTTGCCAACGCCACGCTGGGCGGATCACGTCCCGACGTGGCGGCTGCATTCAATGATCCGCGCTACACCAACAGCGGTTGGAGCGTGAGCTACAACATCGGCAACCTGGCGGTAGGCAACCACAGCGTGTCGGTTGTGGCTTTCGACTCCTTTGGCGCCAGTACCATCCTCAACACGCGCACGCTCAACGTGATTGCCAACACGCCGCCCTTCGGATATATCGATCACTCGGTAAATGCGAACAACGGCAGTACGACGGTACCGCAGAACACGGTGCTGCAAGTATCGGGATGGGCGGCAGATAGCGAGGATGGTGCGCCCGTGGCGCAGGTACAGGTGTTGATTGACGGCAGTTCGATTGGTAACGCTACGTTGGGGCTCTCACGTCCCGATGTTGCTGCGGCACTAGGCAGCAACCGTTTTGTGAACAGTGGCTGGACACTGCAGTACAACATCGGGAACCTAGCAACTGGCAGCCACACGGTTTCAGCGATTGCCTACGATTCGCAAGGAGCGACGGCCCAGTTGAACCGGAGCAGTAGTGGAGCCGCAACCTTCACGGTGACGGGATCGAATGCGATGCCAATCAACCACGTCATCTTCATGCTCCAGGAGAACCGTACCTTCGACAATTATTTTGGCATGCTGAATCCGTACCGTAAGGCAAACGGCTGGAACATCGCCGACGATGGCAAGGAATACGATGTGGATGGCATCGACGACAAGCTCACGACGATCTCCAACACAAACGACGAAGGAACAACATTCAATTTATTTAAGCTGCAGACAACATGCACCGATGATATGACTTCTGCTTGGCTGGAGAGCTATGGCGACGTAAACCGTTTTGATTTCTCGACGACGCGTTCAATTCTAATGGACGGTTTTGTGCATACCGCCGAAGGCATTGCGAAGAGCGACAATCTTGGTGATACCCATGGTAAGCGGGCGATGGGCTACTACGACGAGGGTTTTCTTAACTACTACTACTACATGGCGTCGCAGTTTGCTGTGTCCGATCGTTGGTTCTCGCCGTTCTCAAGCAAGACCATTCCTAATCGGCTCGATGTTATGACCGGCGGGACGACCCAGGGCCTTGTCTATGATCCTTTTTCGGACGATCATTTAGGTGAACTGACTATTGAGACGATTTTCCAGGAGTTGGATAATGCGGGAGTCACGTGGAAGATCTACTACACAAACACGGATGCTACGGACATCGCGAACCCGCCCGACCAATTGCCGGCCACAACCTTCGGGTACTTCCCGTACTCGCAGAATTACATGTACAACAATCCCAGCCACAGCGCTTGCCAGGCGCCGACACAGCCCTCGTCAGTGGTTGGCGACAGCAGCAATTCGTTCTGCATCGATCCCAATCACATTGCGCCCCTAAGCCAGTACTTCACCGATATCCAGAATGGAACTCTGCCTCAGTTCGCCTATATCGAGCCGGGATACAACGACGGCACGGATGAACATCCTAGCGCAAGTATTATTCCCGGTCAGCAGCAGGTGGCCAAGATCGTTAATGCATTGATGAACAGCCCTTCCTGGAAGGACTCAGTGTTCTTCTTGAGCTATGACGAAGGTGGCGGCCCCTACGATCATGTGCCGCCGGTGCCCAATCATACGAACCAGAACACCGATGCAAGCCTGAATATCACTACGGATATCAGCAGCATCGCGGTCAATCCGGACAGCTTTTTCCCCTGTCCGCCGCCTAATCCACCCACCGCGACGGTGCATTGTGATCTCCGGAGCTACGGGAGCTACGCCGATCCTGGTTATAACTCCGGCGACGCCCCTGCCCAGCAGGGATTCGCGGCTCAGTTAGGCTTCCGCTTGCCAAACATCGTGATCTCACCATTTACTCGGCGACACTATGTGTCGCATATTCCGATGGATCACACGGCCATCATCAAGTTCGTGGAAAACCGGTTCATCGGCGGCAGCGCACATCTGACCGCCCGCGATGCGGCCCAACCAAATTTGCTGGATTTCTTCGACTTCACCGGAGCACCGTGGGCAACGCCGCCCAGTCCACCGACTCCTTCCACGGCAAATTCATGTAGCCCGGAGAATCTTTAATGCTGCGTCTACCTGGATGGCAACCGAGCAGCTATCCGACGGCGCAATCATCTCGGCTCCTGATCGCATAACGCCGTACTTGGCCAACGCCGCAGCGAACTGATGGCTACACGATCCGAACCGCCATGCCGCGGTCGCGAACTACATCCAGTGGTATTTCAACCATGTCAACCGCACGACCGACATTTTGGGGACTCACGGGCGCCATCTATGACTATGCCGTTTCAGACGGCGCGACAGGCGGGTACTATCGCAGAACCTGCAGTGCGGATTCCGCGGATGGGTACGCGAGCAGTCTCTGTCTCTGGTATGGGTGGCATGGAGCACAGGGGACTCCGATCCTACGCAACCTCATCAGTTCAAATCGTCCGACGCTAGATCTGATTGCGGGCGTTCTGAGTAATCCAAAGAGCCTCGACTCCAGTGACGGACTGACCTGGGCGTATCCGGGCTACGGATACAAATTCCTGTCGGACAACTGTGAAGGGTCTCGCGGCTTGCTGGACTACTCCAATCTGGTTCAGGCTGCGTTTGGAGATTCCGGCGCTGCCGCGAGCTTGAGCAGTGAAGCAGCGAATATGCGGAACGGCATACTTGGATTTTGGAATTCGTCAACCAATACGTTGGCCAAAGACAAGGCGAGCAACGGAGCCTTCGATCAGGCCAACATGGCAAATTGGTATCCGGATGCAGTGGCACAAATTTATCCCATAGTCTTTGGGGTAATGACGCCGACAGACCAGAAGGCGATAAACGCGTACGCTTCTCTGAATGCTGCGTTTCCGAATTGGGACACATTTCAGTTCAACGATTCTTTTACATGGGTCATTGTGGGCTATGCTGCCACGCTGATGGGCGATGCCGATAGGGCAAATCAATACCGCATGTCAGTCGAAAGCAAGTTCGTCAATGTGTCTCCTCCGTTCCCCTACCCTTGGTACGACGCCGAAGATGGCGGGTTCATGAGAATGGCGGCTCTAGAGTCGAAGACAGCGATGTATCTCTAGCGATGATGGCCATCCGGATTTCTTCTGAAACGCGTTTCAAGTATTGAGATTCTCGGGTAGTGTCCTAAGTTGAGTTTTGTTTTCAACGTACTGGCTTACACACTTTCCCAAATCTCCGCTGCCATCGCCGGAGTAGCGGTTTAGAATCGAGTCGTATGCCCGTAAAAGTGAGACTATGCCCGTCATCTACATTGCCCCTTTCATTGCTCTAGGGATCATTGCATTCTTGACCTGCCTTGTATTGCCGAGCTTGCGACAGTATGCGCTTTATGCGCTCGTTGCCCCGGTTGGCTTTGGTCTCGGAGCACTCGGAGGCTTCGTCGTCTGCGTTACGATATTTGCGCTCACTGGTTATAGACAGAATGAGGCGTCCAATGTATTGATTGCCCTCGGCTCTATTGGCTCGGGCACAATATGGGCATGGGTTTCGATAATAATTGTGAAGCTATTCCGCACTGTGCGGAAGCAATCTGCTTTCCACTCTTGATTTTCTCAAGCGAGATTAGGACACTATCGATTCTCGCCGTCGCCAGCCCCAAAACGAGCTGACTCCAACTAATTTCTCATCAGAAATAGGCAAGGACGCTTTGGTTCCTTCCGCTAGACTAGGCTCTTGATAATCGCTACATCGGTCATGTACCCTCCATCAGTTCAATTCAGTACGTTTAGGATCAAAATTTCCACAGACGAGAGCCATAACCATGTAGTACGTAAACCTTGCCGACACATTTTTCTTGCTTGTCGTGCTGCTGTCCGCGACTTTGGATTTTTTTCAGTGTTATGCGCTGCGAGATCGCTATTTTACGTTTGTACCTGCCAGGAGTAAGCCACATGACTCAGTATTCGAGTTTTGTGCGTCTATTGTTCAATGTGGTAGGACTTTTGATTTTGTCGGCATTGTTCGCCGGATGCGGCGGCGCCGGAGGATCCTTCACGAGCAACCAGAATCGGACGAACTCGGCGGACAGTTCGATGGTTGATCTCGCGCTCAGTCCGGACTCGGGAGTCCTCGAGACTGGTCAGACCATAGACTTCCGTGCGCCATTCCGTGGGTCGATCCAATGGAGTGTGAATGGGCTCCCAGGCGGAAGTCCAGTCTTTGGAACTATTGACTCCTCGGGACTGTACACCGCGCCCGCGGTGCCTCCCTCTACTTCAGTGACAGTTGCTGCGAGCCTGTCGCGTGGGCGGCACAGCAACGCATTCGATTTGACTGCTGCAGCTTTGACTGCTGCCGCCACGATTCAAGTCGTGAATCCAGCGCCCACAATCACGCAGCTATCTCCCAACTCAGTTCCCCTCGGAAATTCACACCTCAAAATGACGGTTTCGGGAAACGGATTCAATCCGGCTTCGAAAGTGGCAATTAACGACCAAACGCTTCCTACTACGTTTGTAGATGCAGCGAATCTCATTGTAGATATACCTGCACTGATACTCTCCACCGCAGGCGTTTGGCCCGTCAGAGTTTCTAACGATGCTCCGGGGGGCGGGTCCTTCGCTGTTCCTATGGTGGTCCTAAATCCAATTCCAGTTCTCGTAGGAGTGTCACCCGCGCAAGTTGTCGCAGGTTCTGGCGGCGTCTCAATTCTTCTGTCGGGTAGCGGCTTCATTCCCCAATCGAGCATCACGGCAGGCGGGCATCCGCTAGATGTTATCTCAGTAGATCCTCAACATATTTCGACCGCTTTGCCTGGTTCTCTTATCACTTCAACTGGGCAACTGGCTCTGACAGTTTCAAATCCTGCACCAGGAGGAGGGCCATCCGCAATTCAGGAGATCGCGGTGGTGAATCCTCTTCCCGTGCTGAATCAGATTTCGCCATCGTCATTGATTGTTGGTTCGTCCGACTCGACACTTTCGATCTCCGGAAGCGGCTTCAGCACGCAATCGCAGGTGTTGGTCAATGGCCAAGCTGTCGGCACCACATTCGGCGATTCCCAGCGTTTGATTGCCACGGTACCAGCAGCGATGATCACCGCGACAGGCGACTTGGGTGTGATTGTCTCGAATCCTGCGCCGGGGGGGAGGATCCTCGGCTGCCAAGCAGATTACCGCGGTGAATCCCATTCCCATTCTGAATCAGATCTCCTTGGAATCGTTGATCGCAGGTTCATCTGATTCCCCAATTGCGATTTCCGGTAGTGGCTTCAACAAACAATCGCAGGTGATGATCAACGGGCAGCCCGTCAGTACGAGTTTTATTGATGCTCAAGATCTTACCGCGAAGGTGCCATCAGCGCTGATCGCGGGTATTGGGGAATTGGGAGTGACGATCTTCAATCCGACTCCGGGCGGCGGAACTTCCAGCGCTCAGCAGATTAGAGTGGTGAATCCGCTTCCCGTCCTGAACCAGATTTCGCCATCGTCGTTGATTGTTGGTTCGGCCGATGCAACGATCACGATCTCCGGCAGCGGCTTCAACGCGCAATCGCAGCTATTGGTCAACGGCCAGCCGCTGCAGGCTAATCTCCTCGACTCGGGACATCTCAGGTTTACGATTTCCGCACCGCTTATTGCGGTTACGGGGCAGGTTGGGTTGGGAGTTTTCAATCCCGCTCCTGGCGGGGGTATGTCGGCTCTGGAGCAGATTGCAGTGATAAACCCAGTTCCCGCATTACTCCAAATCTCTCCGGAATCCGTTACGGCCGCTTCGACTAGCGTAGTCATATCAATTTCCGGAAGCGGCTTCAATGTGCAATCAAGCGTTGTCATCAATAGTCAGCCGATTTCGACATCCTTCGTGGATGCGCAACATGTGACTGCGATTGTGCCTGCATCACTTGTGGCTACTGCTGGTCAGTTGCCGCTGATTGTTTCAAATCCCGTTCCGGGCGGTGGTCACTCGAGTCCTCAGAACCTCACAGTTCTTAATCCTAGTCCAACAGTGACGCGAATCTCGCCGCAATCCGTGGGCGCGGGTTCCCCGGATTTGACCCTAACACTTACTGGTAGCGGATTCGTCGCAAGCTCCCAAGTGTCGCTTAACGGGCAGATTCTAGCGAGTACTTTGTCTGATCAATCGACGCTTTCGGTCGTCATTCCAAGTTCCGATCTGCTAAGCGGCGGAACTTTGTTATTCAACGTCACCAATGGTGCACCCGGCGGCGGTTCTTCCGTCTCCCCAGCATTGACAGTCATGAACCCGGTTCCTGTTGTTACGAGTATTTCGCCGCCAGCCATCTTCGCTGGGACGGGGCCCACGACCGTGACGATTTCAGGTTCGGGCTTTGTTCCTGAATCTTCCGCGACTTGCAACGGTCAAGTTCTGACAATCACTTACCTGAGCAGCACTCAGTTACAGGTTACGGTGCCGCTATCGACTACGACCGGTATCGGATCTCCATCCCTCGTGGTTAATAATCCGCAGCCAGGAGGAGCATCAAGTCTAGCAAAGGCAATAGCAGTACTTGCAAATGGTCGAGTTGCACCGACCGCGAATCCACAAGTTGCAAGCTATTTCATCAATATTCCTGACGGCACTCAGGCTAGGGTTGAATTCGGCGAGCACGACTATTCCTTGAGTACATGGACGGTTCCAGCACTGTCTGACGGAAATCAAGTACGCGTACTTGTTGCTGGCATGAAGCCGAATAGTGAGTATCACATGCGCGCCGTGCTGTATTTGTCTGATGGAAGCAGGGTGACTGATGTGGATCACACATTTAACTCCGGTCCACTATCTCAAGGCTCGCTACCTGCGCTTAGCGTCACTCGAAGCGGACTGGGAAAGGGAGCTCCAGGAGTTCAATTATTCAATGACCTTGATCCATCTGGTAAAAGGGTTAACCTGTTCGCTGCCGATCGCGATGGAAACATTGTATGGACCTATAGTCATGAATTGGTCGGGCTCTATCAGTCAGCGAAGTTACTGGAAGACGGAAATCTCTTGGTGGGTTTAGCTAATGGCGTAAGAGAGTTTAATCTGGCTGGAGAAACTGTCCAGGAGATCAGCTTAGACCAGATCAGTGCCGCTCTTAGTACCGCTGGTTATTCTCTCCCGCTGCAGAGTGTCCATCACGATGTTAATAAACTCTCCAACGGACATTATATCATACTACTAAACACTTGGAAAAGTGTGATACTTAATGGAGCAAGTTCTCCAACCAAGCTGCTAGGGGACGTTATCGTGGATCTTGATTCCAGTCTAAACTTAGCTTGGCTATGGAATAGTTTTGATCACCTCGATGTGAATCGCCGTCCTGTGGACCCGGTCGATTGGACTCATTCAAACTCGATTGAATACTTACCATTCGATGGAAGTCTACTTCTGTCAATGCGGCATCAGAGCTGGGTCCTCAAAATTGATTACGCCGATGGCAGAGGTTCTGGAGACATCTTATGGAAACTTGGCTGGCAGGGAGATTTTAGCCTGCCTGGGGCTCCGATCGAGTGGTTTTATTTCCAGCATTACGCAAATGTACTGACTGACGATGGCAACCACATGAGAATAGCGCTGTTCGACAACGGCGACTATCGAGTGTTGGATCTGCAAGGGACTACGTGCGGAGATGCTAGCCCCGGTTGCTATTCACGGGCCTTAATCTTAGACATCGACGAGCAAGCAAAGACGGCGTCAGTCGAATTTGAATCTAATCTTAATCTCTATTCGAATTGGGGAGGAAGTGCTCAAGTACTGGATAACGGCAACTTTCTGGCTGGCATCACAGCGACTGGCGTAGGAGGACGAGCCGAAGAGATCAGTACCGCAGTGCCCGGTGAACTAGTATGGCAGATGGATGTTTTGGGGCAGTTTGCCTACCGCACTCTCCGAATCCCGAGTCTTTATCCCGGTGTTCAATGGCCCTAACTAGAGGATTTGACTCAACGATTCTATCGCAACAGCCCTTTGCCTGCGAACTTTATCCTCTAGGACAAGCACCTGGATGTAAATTCACGCGTTCCGCTGGTTCATCGGACGAGCAGAATAGCTGGCTCATGAGAGAGTAGGAACTGCAATCACTTGATAAGAGTGCTGAAAAGCCCACTCTATTCGTAATAATATTCAAGCAAACATTTTCGACAGCGCCGTGCAAAGCGAAATTGTTGATTGCCTTCTGTGCCATCATGACTTTCTGTCGAAATAAATGCGCAGCGAATTCTCCAAAATAATGTCGGAAATAAGGATATCGTTGAAGTTTGCCTGATTCATCAGGACTGCAAACTAAGCATCGATGGCATATTCGCACATAAATTACCTCCCAGTCCGCCAAGCTCTAGAGTCGTTCTGGAGATCCTTGCAGTCTTTTCTGAAGTGTACGGAAATAGCCCGGTACCCCCCTAGGATGCTCAGGAGGTGCGTTTGAATTCGACTTTCACGCAATCAGACGGAACGTTTAATACCGCAGCCGATACTGCGCTCCAACGGTGCGCATGTGATGTCGGGTTCGCCTTAATTGTGGCAGACTAGTGTGATGTGTCTCTCCATTTCATAAGCTTGAGTGCACGAGCCAAATTACCCAAGGCTAGCAGAGGAGTTCTGCTTGACGTTTACGGCAACTAACTTACCCGGAGTGCTTATTGTAGATCTCGACCTACACAACGACGAACGCGGTTTCTTCGCTCGAAGCTGGTGTAGTGCCGAGTTTTTGAACGCGGGCCTAAACCCACGCCTGATGCAATGCAATATCTCATTTAATCGGAAACGTCATACACTGCGAGGCATGCATTTTCAGGCGGAACCGCATGAGGAGGCGAAGGTTGTTCGCTGCACAAAGGGAGCGATTTACGACGTGGTCGTGGATGCCAGACAAGATTCTCCCACTTTTCGACAATGGATTGCGGTGGAACTAAATGATGCAAATCGCCGAATGGTGTACATTCCGGAGGGCCTTGCCCATGGATATCAAACACTGACCGACGATACTGAGGTGTTCTATCAGATGTCCGAAGTCTTCCATCCAGAATCGGCTCGCGGCGTGCTTTGGAACGACCCTGTCCTCCAGATCGAGTGGCCGGCGGCTGGGAATCGCATTATTTCGGAAAGGGATCTTGCGTTTCAGCCGATCCGATTATGAAGCGAGTTTTGGTTACGGGGGCTAGCGGATTTGTAGGACGAAATGTTTTGCACCTGTTGCTTGCACGTGGCTTTGAAGTGCACGCTGTTACTTCAAAGCAAATTCCTTCCGGGGCGAGGCAAATTTTCTGGCACTCCGGCGAGCTGCTAAACGCGGCGGCAGCGCGTAAACTCGTACGCGACATTGCACCGACCCACCTTCTTCACCTTGCCTGGTACGTCCAACCGGGTCGCTTCTGGACCGACCCCTCGAATGTCGAATGGGTCGCCGCTAGCATTCATCTTGTGCACGCCTTTGTGGAGAACGCAGGCAAGCGCTTTGTCGTCGCCGGCACATGCGCGGAATACGACTGGCATTCAGGAAGATGTTTTGAACAGACGACCGCCCGCGTCCCTAGGACTCTGTATGGAGTCAGTAAGAACGCCCTGTTCGATTTGCTGCTGGCTTATGCAAGACAGCGCGGTACGAGTTTTGGTTGGGGACGTATTTTCAATCTTTATGGTCCAGGTGAATACCATTCGCGACTTGTACCTGCCGTTATTATGGCGCTCCTGAAGAAGCAACCAGCTAAGTGTTCGTATGGACAGCAGGTTCGGGATTTTCTTCACGTGGAAGATGTTGCTCGGGCATTTGTGATGCTGCTCGACAGTCAAGTTGAAGGTGCCGTAAATATTGCTTCAGGCTGTGATGTCAAAGTGGCTGATGTAGTACTCGAGATTGCCCGTCAACTCGGATCTGAATCGCTAGTGCAATTCGGAGTCGTTGAATCAGGACCAAACGATCCGCCAGAAGTAGTCGCGGATGCATCCCGACTGAAGAACGAAGTGGGTTGGCTGCAACAGTATTCGCTGGAGAGAGGACTGGAACGCACGATTCAATGGTGGAGAGAACATTTGCGCGCTGATCCAAGAGGCTCTTCGTTGGTTGCCGACTAGTCGTGTTCCGAGCGGCAATCGACTATTGCGGGAAGTCTGTTAGTCGTGGGATTGGACACTATAAATCCTACGCGCATCGCGCTCTTAGTATGTACACGCTCGCCTATCAGTCCTTGGCTCGTGGGTAATGAGTTGGTATCCTCCACTGAACATGTGACCGTGTAATTGCCGTCGGCGAATACGGGCGTCCAGTTGATAAAAACCTCACTACGTGCGCCGGCTTCGACGAGCACGCGTCCGGAGCGTCCATGCTTCACACCGCCGTTGTTCGAAAGACGAGTAAGCTCTATTGAGCCATCAGCGTCAATTTTGAATTTCCCGTGTGCGAATTGGGCGCTGCCGTCATTGTTAATGCGATAGACATTCATTCTGTCCTGCGAATTACGGCCCACTATCGAAAGATTGTCATCATCGGATGTTGGCACCAGGTACAGGTTAGCCGTGCTTTCGGTGGAGGTCTGTGGCCCACTAATTTTCAATCCGAAGGTCTCATAATTCGAAATCTGTTGACCGATCTTCCAGACGGAACGCTCGCCTGAGGATGTGATGCTGATTCCCATCAACGGCTTATTTGCGCCGCCGCTTACAAGTTTCAATCCGAATTGCTGGTTCTCGGCTCGGTTATCGATCTGGGCGTCCCGACCGCTGTCATTGTCAAGATCCGCCTCGATCGAAGCGGCTCCATTTGTGGGGAAACCAGGAGCAATTCTAGCAACTGAGTTGAATGCCCAAATAGGTCGGCCTCCCCCCGTCCTTTCGGCCCCGGCAAACAGCCCAACAGCTTCTCCTGCAGCCAGATTCCCGTTGCCCCCGGAGCTCGCGTGAACTTGAAATGCAGCCCCAAACACCTTTTTTGCGCCCCCGCCGGCGTGAGAATCGTGCATGAAAATTGCGCTGTACCCCCCTGGATTTCCTACTAGTCTTTCGGTCTGGCGGAAGTCCCACAATGCTACGTTCTCAGCGTTGGTTGTTCCCGCACCCGGTTGCATCCCTCCCGGCAGAACACAAATGCCGTTAGAGCGCGCGACATCTGAAATACATGCGTCGATCCTTTCGCTCGTCGATGCTCCAGGGTATTGTTGGGCAGAGTGGATCTGTGCTGCCCGAATGGGCGGGAGGTTCGATTTTTTTGTCTGGGGGGATACTCTCCACATAACGGAGCCTATAAGCAAGCAGGCGGCAAGAGCTTGTGTCCTCATGCACCGAAGTTATCATCACTTCGTATTGCGACAGCCCGTGCGCCTGAGCTTAGCTATATTAGAGCAATGTTCGATAAAGCATATAGTGGAAGCAGGGTACTGATCACTGGTCATACAGGTTTTAAGGGAAGCTGGCTGACGTTCTGGCTGTTAAGACTCGGCGCCCACGTCACAGGTTATGCTTTGGATCCTCCGACGGTTCCGTCTCTCTTCGCGCGCAGTGGCTTAACTGCTCACATCGACGATGTCCGCGGTGACATCCGTGATCGCGATCGGCTGCGGGAACTGCTTCGCTCCAAAAATTTCGACTTCATCTTTCACTTAGCGGCGCAGCCCTTAGTGCGCAGCTCGTATTCCGACCCGCTCAACACTTTTGATGTAAATATCATGGGAACAGCCGCCTTGTTGGACGCCATTCGGAGTGCCGAGCACGCTTGCGCTTGTGTGATGGTCTCGACCGATAAGTGCTACGAGAATAACGAGTGGCAATTTGGATATCGAGAGGTTGATTCCTTAGGAGGGCACGACCCCTACAGCGCCAGCAAGGGAGCCATGGAAATTGTCGTGCATTCTTACCGGCGCTGCTTTTTTCATGAAGGCCCGATCCGGATAGCCTCAGCGCGAGCGGGTAACGTCATCGGTGGTGGTGATTGGCAGGTCGACCGCATCGTTCCTGACGTCGTCCGTGCTCTGGAGTCAGACAGCCCAGTTTCGGTTCGCAATCCAAATTCGTTGCGACCGTGGCAGCACGTGCTTGAGCCCCTTTCGGGCTATCTTTGGCTTGGAGCGAAGCTGGCGGGGAAGAATGGACATAACTTCGCCTCACCGTGGAACTTCGGGCCCATTTCACACGATCTGCACACTGTTGCTGAGTTGGTCGATACGGCACTGGCCGTTTGGGGAGGCGGTCGTTGGGAATGCAAATCGGAGGAGTACGCTCCTCACGAAGCGGGGTTGTTACGATTGAGCATTGACAAAGCAAGCTTGCACCTCAGATGGCGTCCCGTTTGGTCGTTTGATGAAGCGGTGAAGCGAACGATGGGATGGTATCGAGGTGATCTGCACAGCACGAACGGGGTTGAGACTCTATGCGAAGCTGACCTTGTTGCTTATTGCGAAGCAGCTCGTCGTGCAGGGGTAGCGTGGCTTCAATCAGTCCAACCAGCCGTACCTGCATAGGTGGTGAGAATCTCCGAACAGGCTTTCAGCTACCCGGTCTTAGCGTCCGGTGAATTCAAATAACAGTCTGCAGTCGCCCCTCTTCTATTTTGAAGGGCATTCTTCAGTGAAATAGGCGGGTGGCCCGCGCGATAGTAGCCACACGGAAGCATCAATTTACAGCATTGGATATGTTGTGCGGAGTGCCCGTCTGTCACTCACCTATGCTACCACCCGCTAGTTGTAGGTTCCATTTTGGATCGAGGGGCCAAAAAAAGTCGGCACACCCATCGCCAATACCAGCCACGGGGACCCCGAATCATTGCCTACGGCGGGCCTTTCGAGCCGCTTTCGCAAGGCGATGAAAACAGGTTAAGGCATCTTTGTCATCGTGAATGTGCCCTGCGTACATCCTGAAGTTGCCGAGGGGAAGTTGTACACGCCGGCAGCTGTAGTTGAGCCAGTATTCAGAGCACCCTGCAAGGTCAACATTTGCGTTGGAGCTTGGGTTCCCATTGGCATGAACGTTACTGTCAAGAACAGATTTGCGCCCGCCTCAACTGGCGGATTCAATTGCCCCGATGCAGTGAAGGTAGTTCCAGCAGTGGACAAGCCGGGGAAGCAGAACGATGGCTCTCCAATAACGCTAGTGACCGTCCCGGAAAGGTCAGTCCCGGTCTGCGTGAATTTTACCGAAAGCGTTACCCCGGGAGATGTAGGAATGGCCGGGGAAAGACTCGGTGCAAAGCTTACATTCCATGTGCCGTTTGCGTCAGGCTGCTTCGTGTTAAAACCCGGCATGGAATACTGCCCGCAGCCGACGACCAAACTGAGAGCGAGGAGAAGAAGCAGTCGATGCCTCATAGCGAGATCCTCAACTCCGGAATAATAGACGCAGGAATACAGATTCGGTGAGGTCAAAGTTCCAAAAAGTTGGGATGGCGTTGCCATTCGCTTACTAGACGCGATTTGATCTTTAGCCAGCGATTTCGCCTTCGTGGCCATGCCCATCGTTAGCAGGGATCATACAGTGTTCTGAGTGCGGTGCATCGTCAAATGGCGCGCTGACGATCCACAGGCTCGACTCAAGACCGAGCCAACCTGCCGCATGAGAGCCTTTGGGGAATGCTTGGAACTCTACTTCTGAGTCTCAAGTTTTTTCATTATGGCATCGAAGCGCTCCTCCAAACTAGTCAACTGCTGCTGCAGCCGATGGTTCTCGGACTTGAGCTGGTCGATCTCTTGCCGCTGAGGAAGTTTTTGTTTCAAATAGCTGTTTTCCGCTCTCAGTTCTTTGAAGGCCTGCAGCATTAAATAAGGAAGTTCGCTATAGTTCACCATTTTGAACCCATTCGCGTCCACGGAGACCATCTCGGGAAAGATTCTTTCTACGTCTTGTGCAATCAATCCGATATTCACTCCTGGACCAAAATGGTATTCCGGATATTGGCTAACACGCCATTCAAAGTTTACGGGGTGTAATCTCGCTAATTTGTCCAAAACCGGACCAAATGGTCGGATGTGCATCTTCAACCGTACGTCGGAGGAACAGGTGCCTGCGATAACGTTTCCGGCAAAATTCTGAATGCAGCCATTGCTTCCGTTATTTCCGACTCGGATGTCGCCGAACACCTGCAGTTTTGTGGCAGGGAACGTACCGATGCCAACGCTGCCAAGAGACGGCGCCAGAATGATGTTGCCAACACTGCCTGGCGTGGCGGCGGTTCCACCACTTCCGGGCGCGAGAGTGATGTTACCGCCCCCACCCCCCACGCCGCCGGAACCGACCTCCACACTTCCCACTCCACCATTGCCTGCAGTGATTGTGATCGATCCTCCAGGTAGCCCAGTAATACTTCCAGAGCCGCCTGCGCCGGTTGTCAGGCTTAGGCTGCCCCCGGCGCCACCTGTATTAGAAGCCCCGCCGTCACCAGTTGTAATGGAAATGGAGCCACCCGGACCGCCACTGTTTCCAACACCGCCCGCACCACTCTTAAGAGTTATTCCCGCCCCCACCAAACCATTCCCATTTGACACACCACCAACGCCTCCCTCCACTCTCAACGCGTCGGGAATTGCACCCGATAGGGGTGTTGGTTGAAGGATGTGAAGAAAGGCTCCCGGACTGGAAGTGCCAATGCCAACGCGGTCAGTCGCAAGGACAAACTGTGAGTTAGCAGCCGCAAAGCCATTTGAGGGGACCGTAAGCATGCCACCAATTGTTCCATTGCCCGAGATGTTAAAATTCGCGTTCTGCACGCCAGTTCCGTTTTGAATGTAAAATGTGCTGCCTCCTGCGCTGCCCTGGATGCTTCCATCGGGAAACTTGAATCCACCGGCAGTGCTCTCGATCGTTCCCGCCACACTAAGTTTCTGCCCCGGGTTGGTGGTGCCGATGCCAACACTCCCGTTTCCCTGTATTCGCATCACTTCATTGACTCCACTGGCCTGCATGTCGCCGGCAGTGTTGAACGAAAAATGTGCTCCTTGTGGGAAGAACGACTGCAATTCGTTTCCATTGATGCCAAATCCATATCTGACACTGGGAACGCCATCATAAAGATGAATCGCAGGGCGGCCTACTAACGAAGTTCCGAAAGATAACCGCGCGCCGGGATTGGTCGTGCCGATACCCACATTGCCATTCCCCTGAATTCTCATTAGTTCGTTGGTTCCGCTCGCTTGCATGTCCCCTCCTCCATTGAAGGAGAAGTGAGCACCTGAGGGAAAGAACGATTGCAGCTCGTTTCCGTTGATGCCAAACCCATACCTCACTGTGGGCACATCTTCGAATAGATGGATAGCTGGGGTTCCGAATGAACTTCCAAATGACAACTTCGCATTTGGAGAAGCCGTACCGATTCCCACGTTGCCATTGGTCTCCGTCACGGCGGAATTGACCAGGTTGGTGCCGCTGGCATCGAATTTGGGAAGGACATTCTGCGACCCGCTGCCGGTTACATTTGCTGACAACGGGACGCCGCCACTGGCCACCGAGCCTTGAACTTTCACGCCGGAAACGGTCGAACTCAAGGGGTTGGAGTTAAGTTGTTCCGTGGTCAGGAAGGCAGAGGCCGGTTTGCCCCCTAGGGTCTCAGCATCGGCGGCTTTCAGAGCATAGGGAACTGCCACGAGAAGGGTGCGCGGTTGTTCCGGCTCGCCTTGTACCTCAATGCCCAGCCAACGCGCTTCTCCGGACGTGAACAGATCTAACGGCAGACCCTCACTGGAACTGGAGCCCAGTAGCACGCTGTAATGTCCCGCTGCATCCAGGCTGACATTCTGCACTTCCTGCCACAACGCGCCATCGCCCTTCTCATCGGCATAAATTGCGAACGTCACGCCAGTCGTTCGCGGTTGTCCGTCAGTGCTTATGGAACCGCTGATCCTAATCAAACGCGGAACCGAGACCTGCGGCGTGCTCACGAACGGAAGTGGCTTCGTTGAAGAGGTCTGCGCAAAGCAGATTGAGTTCAAGAAAAAAAGTGTGGTTGCAAGAGCGATGGTTGGACGCATACATCCTCCAAACGGGTTATCGCGGCCTCTTGCTGTGGACTTTTGCTCGACAACCCTACCTGTCGACCTACATACACATGCGAAATTTCGGGCCCACTTGGCTCAATGTTCCCAGTGCCGGATCTTCATTTAGGTCGGCTATTTTGTCACAAGTTCGCGCCGGGGGAGTGAAATAACACATGCTCCGCAAGTGTTCAGGATTCGGATCCAGATTCAACCAAGCGGAGGAAATGATTTTTATTTTTCCTACACCTCAAGGACCGCATTGCATTCCAACTCGGCACCGATCGCCTTACAAAGTTCCGCGAAGCTCCCGAATGCATTGCCGTTTCGTGAGACGAGTCGGCACGTTCCATTGCGTGCGAACGCGAGAGCGCGGAAGCCGTCATGCTTCAACTCGAATAGCCAGTCAGGATGGGAAAAAGGCTCTCTGTGCCGCTTCAGCGGCATGGGCCTGAGATTGTTGGGCTACGATGCAGTAGCTTTGAGCAATCCTTGGGTAGTTGCTTACGAACTCCGCACTTCATTGTTCTTCGTTCTTCCACAGTTGCTGCTTTCCAAAACAATTGCCTGGACAGTAGACGCGTTTCATCAGCTCTGCGCTCATTGTCGTACCGCCTTTGCCAGTTGCAGGAGGTTGTTTGGGAACACTGCTGACATTATTGCAAAAACAAAAGCGGCCCCGTCTTCGAGCCGCCTGCTGGGCTCATTTAAGCTTTTTCAGTGAAATATCTGTACAGCAATCGCCGAAGTAAGCTGTCCCACGTCGAGTTCTACATAGTAGGTATTGTTCACATTATCGATGGTGCCATTAGCGATCGTGCTTGTCGAAAAGCATTGGGTGCCAGCAGAAGCAGCGGCGATTCCACTGTGTACAGACGCAAGGGCAACGGGTGCACCAAATGTGTTGTTTAGAGCCTTGCTAAAGAGGTATGCGGCTACTTCGTGTTGTGCATCATTGTCCTGTCCGCATACCTGGAACGAGGTGATGGTTGTGCCTTGAGGCAGACTAACGTTTGCTAGTCCCTTGTCGCAGTTGTTTCCCGTAAATCCGCCGCAGTTTGTAGAAGCCGTACTGCTCGAAGGAGAGATGTTTCCTTGACCAAGCACAATATCGTTTGTAAACGAGAACCCATCGAACGCCACTGCGGCAATCGTCAAACGGGCAGGTCCACTACCTCTGGTCTCGGCACCCCACAAGTAGACCTGACCCAGAGGCTGCATTCCGCTCATGTCCGTGCTCAGAACCCGACCTAACACTTGTCCCTCTGAAGGGTATTGCTGTCCGGAGTCATGACATTTCCCACCCATTGTCGTACTGGCCTGAAAGTAATCGCCAATTACGTAAACGCCATCGAAGACGCAA